>Ga0182736_1000440_pt1 | contig 65283 bp, 72 predicted proteins | sample eDN5th30CKraftBY_FD_128882 | JGI IMG/M metagenome (GOLD analysis project Ga0182736, IMG submission 128882) | Enriched backyard soil microbial communities from Emeryville, California, USA - eDNA 5th pass 30_C Kraft BY (version 2) (version 2) | ecosystem: Environmental > Terrestrial > Soil >... | reverse complement strand
CAGGGCGTCGGCGGCTAGGGCGGTATCGACCGCGGCAAGCGCCCGACGGTCTTCGATCAAGGTGGTGTGCCAGGAGATGGTGGACACCAGAGCGGCGTTGAGCTGTCCGGCGGCGAACAGTGCGGCAATCTTGGGCAGCCGTTCGGCGAGTGCTTGGGCCAGATACATCTGCGACGAGGCTTTGCCGTGACTGACGCCCATCGCGGCACCGACCTGCGCGGCCACCCCATCCCAGTCGTCAGCGGCCCACCGCGACCGCCCCGGGTCGTCATAACAGCACCGCCCGGTCAATTCGGCGATCGCCGCCAGCCGACGCGCCGCAGCGGCGGCCTCTGCCTGCGCCCATCCACCGATCGCCGCCACCAAGGCCGCGCCATCGACCTCGCGAAGCGTGTCGAGGTCGGGCAGATCCGTGGTGTCGCACATATTTTCGATCCTACTGAGATTCGCCGACGCCGATGGCCGCCCGCACACATCAGCCGCCGCATTGTGGATAACACCCACACTGGGGATAACCAGCTGGCGGGGATCAAGGCCACCGCGGGACTCGACGGGCTGTTGGCCGCACCGGATCTATCCGGCGTCGCCGCCGCGAGCGTTTGGTTCGTCCGGCCCAAGCCCCAAACGCTCCCCGGTTGCCTTCCGCATCCGGGCAAAATCATCACCACAGCCCAGCACCCGCAAAGCGGCTTCGGCGACCGTCCACGGATAGTCACCCGGGCAGGCACCGTCATCGGAGCGGCGGTTGATGACCGACTCCACCAACCGGAACGGGAGGTCGTCGCCCTCGCCAGGTCCGTGGTGCTCGGCGATCACCGCGCGGGACAGCTCCCGGTAGTGCGCCCGCAACTGAGCCCGACGCCGGCGGAACTCGGCGAAACGCTCGACGCGAAGCTCCGGAAGCAGATACAAGGTGCCCAGATTCCAGCGGCCGCCGCACAGTTGGGTGGCGTCGGCGACGACGAGCGTGTGCAGCCGGGGCGCCGCGGGGCCGCCTTCGGACAGCAGCTCGGCGGCCAGCGCCAGCGACGTGTCGACGGTGCCGGCCAGCAGCGCGTCGAGGATGTCTTCCTTGGCGCCGAAGTGGTGATACAGCGAGGCCTGCTGGATGCCGACGCTCTCGGCGATGCGCCGGGTGGAGGTGGCGGCATAGCCGATGGTGGTGAACAACTCTGCCGCCGCATCGAGGATCTCGTCTCGGGCGCTGTGGCCCGGGCGGCGAGACGCCACCAGCCGGGGACGCCCACGTCGATCGGTCGGCATGGCCCTCCCTCCCCGCATTTCTGTCGAGTGATAGGTAATCATGTTACGGTGCCGGGTGTCGAGAGGAGACACACCGATGAGTACCGCCTCCACCGGCGGGGCCCGTTCGCACGCCCGCGCTCAGGCGCACCAGGCCGAACTGCGGGTACCGGCGGTTCCCGGCGACGTCGACCCGTCGACGCTGTTCTGGGCCGAGACCATTCCGGCGGATGGCTACGCCACCAAGGTGCTGGCCCGCGGCAGCCGAATCCGACTGATCGATGTCGACGGCGGCGCCTGCGCGCATCTGCTGCTCTACCGCACCGAAGCGCCATGGGAGCGGCTCAACATCGCCGACACGATGAAGGTGCCGTGGCAGGCGTACCTGGGCGCCGGGCATCCGCTGCTGTCCGATCAGGGCCGGGTGCTGGCCACCGTCGTCGCCGACTCCTCGGGCCACCACGACATGCTGTGTGGGCCGGACGACACCGGCCGGCGGCTGTTGCTGCTCGGTGTGATCAAGCACGGTATGGACATCCGGGATGTGGCCCCGTCGGTGTCGTTATTCCGGGGCGTTCGTGTCGATCCGTCCAGCGGCGCACTGGAATTCACCGGGTCGGCGGCGCCGGGGGCGGCAGTCGACCTGTTGATTCACCTGCCGGTGGTGCTGGTGGTGGCCAACGCCGCGCACCCGTTGGATCCCGATCCGCCCGCGACCGCGCTGGATGTGCTCGGCTGGAAGGCCGGCGAGCAACTGAGCACCCTGAGCAACCACGACCCGGAATACCTGCGCGCGCTGCAGAACACCGAGGCGGTGGTGGCGGCATGGTGATCGTCTCCGACGAGGTGGTGCCGGCCCGCGCGCCCTGGTCGGCGGTGGTGCGCGCCGGTGATCGACTACAGATCATCGACCTGCACGGCAACCAGGCGGTGGACTGTCTGCTCTATGACGCCGCAGACACCACCCGCCGTTACAGTGCCCAGGCCACCGTGGCCGCCCAGCGCAACATCTTCGTGAGCACCGGCTCGGTGCTGCGCAGCGCAGACGGCGCGGCCCTGATGACCGTCGTCGCCGACGAGGTGGGCAATCACGACACCATCGCCGGTGCCTGTTCGCAGGAATCCAACACGCTGCGCTACGGGCACCACACCGCCCACCAGCACGCCTGCGTGGAGAACTTCCTCGCCGAGGGCGCCCGGTGGGGCCTGGGCAAGCGCGACATCGTGTCCAACATCAACTGGTTCATGAACGTCCCGGTCGATGCCGACGGCACGCTGGGCATCGTCGACGGCAGATCGGCGCCGGGAAAGAGCCTGACCCTGCGGGCCGAGACCGACACCCTGGTGCTGGTGTCGAACTGCCCGCAGGTCAGCAACCCGTGCAACGGGTTCGACCCGACCCCGGTCCGGATGGTGATCACCCGAGGATGATCGGCATCGAGGTGGTCTCCCCGGGGGTGTTCACCACCGTGCAGGACTGGCCCGGCCGCGTCGGGTACTGGCATGTCGGGGTGCCGCCGTCCGGGCCGATGGACGACCTGTCGTTTCGGCTCGGTAATCAGGTGCTCGGCAACCCGGAAGGGGCGGCCGGTTTGGAATGCACCAAAACAGGGCCATCGCTGCGCTTTTCGAACCCCGCCCGGGTATGCGTCACCGGTGCCGCAGCGACGCTCACCCTGGACGGCACCAGGGTAGCGCAGTGGCGGTCGGTGCGGATACCCGCCGGCGGTCTGCTTGAGATCGGCACCATCCCCGGCCCCGGGATGCGCTGCTACGTACTCGTCGAGGGCGGCATCATCGCACCGGAATTCCTGGGCAGTGCGGCCACTTTCACCCAAGGCGTGTTCGGTGGACACCACGGTCGGGCCCTGGTCCCGGGCGATCGACTCAGCGCGGCCGGCGGCGACGGCACTGTTCCAGCGCTCACCGGAGTGCCCGCCGAGAGTCAGCCCAGCATCGGCCCGCACTGGGAACTGGCGGTGACCGAAGGGCCGCACGCCGCGCCGGAGTTTCTGACCCGTGCCGACATGACCACCCTGACTCGCGCCGATTACACCGTGCACTTCAACTCCGACCGCACCGGAGTGCGGCTGGTGGGGCCGAAGCCGCACTGGGCCCGTCGCGACGGGGGAGACGCCGGCCTGCACCCGTCCAACATCCACGACACCGCTTATTGCGTCGGTGCACTGGACTTCACCGGTGACACACCGATTCTGCTGGGACCCGACGGGCCCAGCCTCGGCGGGTTCGTCTGCCCGGTGACGGTGGTGCGCGGCGACCGGTGGAAGCTGGGCCAGCTCGCACCCGGCGACACCGTGCGATTGGTGCCGGTGCGCGCCGACCATGCCCCGCCGCCGGCAGCGTTGGGGATGCCGCGGCGCGCGGCGTTGCCGGTCGTCATCTCCAAATCCGGCGACGGCGACGACGGGGTGCTGCGGCGCTACACCGGCAAAGACGGAACGGTCGTCACGCTGCGGCGCGCCGGCGATGGCGGGATTCTGCTCGAATACGGTGCGATGACACTGGATCTGGCGCACCGGGCGCGGGTTCAGGTGCTCTACGACCAACTCGTGCGGCACGAACTGCCCGGGCTGCTGGAGCTGACGCCCGGCGTGCGATCCCTGCAGATCCAATTCGACACCGAGCAGTGCTCAGGCGCCGAGGTGGTCGAACAGCTGGCCGCCATCGACGACGCGCTGCCACCCTGCGACGAGCTCGTCGTACCGAGCCGCTCGGTGCGCCTACCGCTGAGCTGGGACGACCCCGCCACCCACGAGGCCATCCGCCGCTATGAGTACGGCGTACGGCCCGACGCCCCGTGGTGTCCGTCCAATATCGAATTCATCAGGCGCATCAATGGTCTCGACGACATCGCGCAGGTCCATGACATCGTCTTCGACGCGCAGTACCTGGTGCTGGGCCTGGGCGACATCTATCTGGGCGCACCGGTGGCCACCCCGCTGGACCCCCGCCACCGGCTGGTGACCACCAAGTACAACCCGGCCCGCACCTGGACCCCGGAGAACGCCGTCGGGATCGGCGGCGCCTATCTGTGCATCTACGGCATCGAGGGCCCCGGCGGTTACCAGTTCGTCGGGCGCACCACCCAGGTGTGGAACCACCGGCACGCCACCGCCGGACTGTTCGATCCGGAGACTCCGTGGCTGCTGCGCTACTTCGACCGCATCAGCTTCTACCCGGTGCAGGCCGAGGAGCTCCTGGAGTTGCGTGCCGACATGGCGGCCGGGCGTGGCCGGGTGGAGATCACCGACGGCGAGTTCTCCCTGCCGGCCTACCGGCGATTCCTGGCCGACAACGCCGAGAGCATCAACGGATTTCGCGGACAACAGGTCGCCGCGTTCACCGCAGAGCGCAATGCGTGGCACGACGCCGGCGAAATCGCCTGCCGTTAGACCAATTTCAGCGAGTCGTCGCGGCACAACACGAAGAAGTACGGGCGGGGTGAGCCCCGCAGGTCCATCGCGCCGATCACAGCGTCATCGGAGAGCCGGCGGAAGACATCGTTGACCGGGGCCTGGTCGTAGACCATCGTGGCGCTGTCGACACCGCGGAAGCGTGTGGTGCGCAGCCGGGCCCGGGGTGAACGGGTGCGCACCAGCGGCTGCAGCGTGGTGATCAACCCGGCGAACGAGCGCTTCTTCAGCGCCGGCAGCTTCGTCGCGATTCCCAGCACACTGAACGCCAGCGCCGGATTGAACGCCCAGAGCGCAGACCCGTCTCGGGTGGGAAACAACAACGGATGGACGGTCTCGGCATCGACAAACTGCTTGCCCCACCAGCCGGTGGCGGCCAACAGTCCGTCGAGGGGGTGGCCGGTGGGCAACTCGGCGCCGTGCCAGGTGCCGAGCATGAAGTCGGGATCGACCGCGTCGGCGGCATCGAAGACCTCGAGGGCCTCGGCGGAAGTCGTCGGGACGACCGGAAACAGGTCCTGCACGAGCATGCGAATCACGGTACTTGACAGCTGCCGACGCGACGAGGACTCAGAGCACCACCGTTTCGTTGTCCACCCGGATCACCCGGTCCTGGCAGTGCCATTGCACCGCCCGGGACAGCACCGCCCGCTCCACGTCGGCGCCCAGCCGCACCAGATCGCTCACGGTGTGGGTGTGGTCGACGCGGACGACGTCCTGCTCGATGATCGGCCCCTCGTCGAGGATCTCGGTGACGTAATGCGCGGTGGCGCCGATCAACTTGACACCGCGCTCCCGCGCCCGCTGATACGGTGCAGCGCCGATGAACGCCGGCAGGAAGGAATGGTGGATGTTGATCAGCGGGCACCCCACCGTCTCGATGAACTCACCGGTGATGATCTGCATGTAGCGCGCCAGCACCACGAGGTCGACATTGCCGCACAGCAGTTGCAGCTGACGCTGTTCGGCTTCGGCGCGGGTCTCACGGGTGGCGGGAATGTGGAAGAACGGCACCCCGAACGGGCGCACCTGTTCGGCCAGGTCCGGGTGATTGGAGATCACCATCGCCACGGTCATCTCCAGCTCGCCGCGCCGGTTGCGCCACAACAGATCCAGTAGGCAGTGGTCGGCCTTGGAGGCCATGATCGCCACCCGTTTGGGTTTGGCGGCTTCGGCGAACCGGTAGTCCATCGCAAACCGCTCGGCCACCGTGGCGCCGAACCGCTGTTGGAGCTCATCGATGGCGGCGGGCAGTCCAGGCAGGTGAAAGATCGCGCGCTGCACGAACGTCCCGCCCTCGGGGGCGGTCGAGTGCTGATCCAGTGAGATGATGTTGGCGCCGGCCTCGGCCAGGAAGGCGCTGACCGACGCGATGATGCCGTGACTGTCGGGGCAACGCAGCAGCAGCCGGCCGATATCGGCAGTCGGTTGCGCGCCGGACCGGTGCGGATGGCCGTGCGACGGCTGTCCCGGTGCCGTGGAACCCGCCGGACCCCGTGCCTCCCCGGAACCGTTCGTCATGGCTGCCCTTCGCCGATCGGATGACAACGGGTCAGGCTACCGGTGAAGTGGACCAAAATCCGACACACCGGGCGGCTAACACAGTCACATGCGTAACAGAGGGCACACTAGTAACAACGACTATGCCTGGAGGGTGCTGCCGTGTACCGAGTGTTCGAAGCCCTTGACGAACTGGGCTCCATTGTTGAAGAAGCCCGTGGCGTGCCGATGACGGCCGGCTGCGTGGTGCCCCGCGGCGACGTCCTGGAATTGATCGACGACATTCGGGATGCGATCCCCGGCGAACTCGACGACGCCCAGGATGTGCTCGACGCCCGTGACTCGGTGCTCAACGAGGCCAAGGAACACGCGGACTCGATGGTCAGCTCCGCCACCGCCGAAGCCGAATCGCTGGTCAGCCACGCCCGGGCCGAGGCCGACCGGCTGCTGGCCGACGCCAAGGGCCAGGCCGACCGGATGGTGGCAGAGGCGCGCGGGCACAGTGAGCGGATGCTCGGCGAGGCCCGCGAGGAAGCGGCCCGGCTCAGCGCCACCGCCAAGCGCGAGTTCGAGACCGCCACCAGCCGTGCCCAGGCTGAATGCGACCGGCTGGTCGAGAACGGTAACGCCGCCTATGAGAAGGCCGTTCAGGAAGGCATCAAGGAGCAGCAGCGGCTGGTGTCGCAGAACGAGGTGGTGACCTCGGCGCGGGCCGAAGCCACCCGGCTGATCGACTCGGCGCACGCCGAAGCAGACCGGATGCGCGGCGAGTGCGACATCTACGTCGACGCCAAGCTGGCCGAGTTCGAGGACTTCCTCAACGGCACCCTGCGCTCGATCAACCGCGGTCGCCACCAACTGCGGACCGCCGCGGGCACCCACGATTACGCGACCCGCTGACCCGCGAACGCGGCAATGCCCGCTGCGTAGAATCGCGGCATGGCGAGGCACCCGGGTATTGGCGTGAAGGGCGGGCAGCGGCAGCTGCCTTCGCCGTTCGTGGTGAACGTCGCCCGGCTGGGCCGGCGTCCCGGCTCGATGATCGCGCTGCACGAGCAGCGCTCCAGCCGGGGCCGTATCGGGTTGGACCTGGTGGCGATTCCCCCGGACACCGCCGTCGAGCTGGATCTGCGGGTGGAGTCGGTGTCCGAAGGTGTGCTGGTGACCGGCGCGGTCTCGGCGGCCACCGCGGGCGAATGTGCGCGCTGCCTGCAGCCGCTGACCGGCGACATAGAGGTCGAGTTGACTGAGCTGTTCGCCTACCCGGACAGCACCACCGACGCCACCACCGACGACGACGAGGTCGGCCGGGTCGTCGACGACGCCGTGGACCTCGAGCAGGCGATCGTCGACGCGGTCGGGCTGGCGCTGCCGTTGTCGCCGCTGTGCGATCCGGACTGTCCGGGACTGTGTCCGGACTGCGGGGTCGCGTTGGCCGGCGCCGAACCGGGACACCACCACGACAAGATCGATCCGCGCTGGGCCAAACTCGCCGGGATGGTGGGTCCAGGGTCGGCTCAGTCCACTGATGACGGTGACCGGTGAGCCGTCCCCGGCAGGCGGTGCTGGATGCGCTCGGGGTGGACTTGCCCGACGATCTGCTCACGCTGGCGGTCACCCATCGCAGTTTCGCCTACGAGAACGGCGGCTTGCCCACCAATGAGCGGCTGGAGTTCCTCGGCGACGCCGTGCTCGGCTTGACCATCACCGACGAACTGTTCCACCGCCACCCCGACCGGCCCGAGGGCGACCTGGCCAAACTGCGCTCCAGCGTGGTCAACACGGCGGCCCTGGCCGATGTGGCGCGCGGGCTGACCGAGGACGGCTTGGGCGCCCACCTGCTGCTCGGCCGCGGTGAGGTCAACACCGGCGGGGCCGACAAGTCCAGCATCCTGGCCGACGGCATGGAGTCGCTGCTGGGTGCGGTCTACCTCGAACACGGCATCGATACCGCGCGCGAAGTGATCCTGCGGCTGTTCGGGCCGCTGCTGGACACCGCGGCCACCCTGGGTGCGGGCCTGGACTGGAAGACCAGCCTGCAGGAGCTGACCGCGGCCCGCGGGCTCGGCGTGCCGAGTTACCAGGTCAGCTCGACCGGGCCCGACCACGATCGGGAGTTCACCGCCGTCGTCGTGGTGTCGGACACCGAATACGGATCGGGTGTGGGCCGGTCGAAGAAGGAAGCCGAACAGAAGGCGGCGGCCGCGGCCTGGACGGCGCTGGACGCGCTCGACGTCGGCTCGACCGGGTAGATGCCGGAGCTACCCGAGGTCGAGGTGGTCCGACGCGGCCTCGACGCCCACCTGGTGGGCCGCACCCTGTCCGGAGTCCGGGTCCATCATCCGCGTGCGGTCCGCCGGCACGAGGCCGGCCCCGCCGACCTGACCGGCCGGCTACTCGGCTCCCGGATCACCGGCACCGACCGCCGTGGCAAGTACCTGTGGCTGCTGCTGAGTACGGACGAGGCGCTGGTGGTGCACCTGGGCATGAGTGGCCAGATGCTGCTGGGGGAGTTGCCCGACACCAAGCACCTGCGGATCGCCGCGGTGCTGGACGATGGCACGAAGGTCAGCTTCGTCGACCAGCGGACGTTCGGCGGCTGGCAACTCACCGACCTGGTCGAGGTAGACGGCAGCATCGTCCCGCTACCCGTGGCGCACCTGGCGCGCGACCCGCTGGACCCCCGCTTCGACGTCGAAGCGGTGGTGAATGTGTTGCGGCGCAAGCATTCCGAGATCAAACGTCAACTCCTAGACCAGACCGTGGTGTCCGGTATCGGCAACATCTACGCCGACGAGGCGCTGTGGCGTGCCGGCATCCGCGGCACCCGGCTCGCCGACAAGTTGTCCCGCCCGCGGTTGCGCGCCCTGCTGCAGGCCGCCGGGGCGGTAATGGGCGACGCGCTGACCGCCGGCGGCACCTCGTTCGATTCGCTCTACGTCAACGTCAACGGCGAGTCCGGTTACTTCGGTCGGTCGCTGGACGCCTACGGCCGCGAGGATCAGCCCTGCCGACGCTGCGGCACCGCGATCCGCCGGGCGAAGTTCATGAACCGCTCGTCGTATTACTGCCCGAAATGCCAGCGCTGACCGCGAGCGTGCGGGTTTGCCCGCCGACACGCCGCGATTCGTGGCATTCTGCGCACGCTCGCGCAGGGCGCGGGGCCCGGACTCACTCGAAGATATCGCGGTAGACCCGCCCCGGCGGCCGAGCCGGGTCGACGAACCACTCCCGGCCGAAGATCAGCCCGGCCACCTGCGGGGGAAGCCGCAACAACACCGCGAACAGGCGTGCCGCCGCGCCGGTGGTGCCGATCTGCGAACGGTGCGCGGCGGTGGCGTCGCATTTCTGCCGGGCATAGCGAAAGACGTTGATCCGGTGGGTGATCGACGACCCCGGGGCATACGCGGTGCGGACCACATCACGGCCGTAGGGCGCCGGCAGTCGCAGTAGCCGAGCGGCGGTACCGATCCGGGAAAGCACCTCCCGCGGCATGGTGGCCTCCAGTATGCGCGGTGTCGCCGCGAGTTCGGCGGCCCGCTTGCCGACGTGATGCACCTGCACGTGGTCACGATGGCCGTAGCCGCCGTTGGCCTGGTAGCTCAACAACAGATCGGCGTCCTCCTCGCGCAGGATGACGGCCAGCCGCTGCGCCGCATCCTCGGTGTCGGCGCGGGCGAACCGGACCCGGCCCGGCGGATCGGGATAGAGCTCCGGTCCGAAGCCGCTGTCGGCATAGCCGAGGCATTCCACCCGATGCGCACCGAGAATACCTGCGCTGGTGCGTAATTCGCCGAGGCGGTCGACGTCGTCGTTGTGCACGCGACCGTCGGTGGCGGCCACCACCACCACACGGTGCCCGGCGGCGGCCGCGCGTGCCAGGGTCCCCCCGGTCAGAATCGCCTCGTCGTCGGGATGGGCGTGGAATGCGACGACGGTGGCCATGAAAGGTCAGTATGCCCGGTGGCTCAGCGCCGCAGCTGCGCGGCGCGGTCGCGAACGGCCGCACCGGCCTTGGTCAGCGAACCGCAGTCGAACGGCGGCTGCGGGTCGTACTCGATCATCAGCTGCGCCGCCTGGGCGGTCTGGGTGTCCACCAGCAACTCCACCAGCCGAAGCGCCATGTCGATGCCGCTGGAGACCCCCGCGGAGGTGATGATCCGCTGGGGCAGGAGCTCGACCACCCGCTGCTCGACGTAGCGTGCACCCAGGTGTTCGAGCAGCTCGACCGCCCCCCAGTGTGTGGTCGCGGTCAGGCCGTCCAACAGGCCCGCCGCGGCCAGCAGCAACGAACCGGTGCACACCGAGGTGGTGTAACGAGTGTGGGGATGGACGCTGCGCAGCCAGTCGAGCAGCTCCCCATCGTCGAGCAGCGTCCGCGTCCCGAGACCGCCGGGGACGACGACGACGTCGGGGCGGGCCACCTCGTCCAGCGGTGCGTCACAGAGCAACCCGAGCATCCCGTTGTCGCTGCGCACCTCGCCACGTCGGTGGCCGACGAAAACCACCTCCAGTTCCGGTATGCAGCGCAGTACCTCGTAGGGTCCGACCGCATCCAGTGCGGTGAATCGGGGAAACAGTGGAATCGCGACCTGCACCCGGCGTCCTCTCACCGGCCCAGCGCATCGACCGGGATCATCGTCGGCCCCGAATTTCCCGATAGGCCTGGGAAGACCGCTGTCTTCTTGCCGGAAAAGTGTACGCGGATCTCATCCGTTGGGATGAGGTAATTGCGCGGCCGCAGTGTTTGCCTTGGACCTGTGTTCGCAGATGGCTTACGGATACGACACCTCCGCTGACCCGAGGAGGCGACGGCGATGTCGCAGTTGGTCATCAAACCGGGGATCGCGACTCCGTTCGGAGTCGCCGCGCACCACGCCGGACAGCAGGCGCATCAGCTCGTCGCAACCTGGCTTGCGGCGATCGACCGAATCGGCCACTGGTCGCGCGGGCCGGGCGCGCATCCCGGGCACCTGGAGCGGCCTACAAGAGCCCGGATGTCACGGGAAATGTACCGGCTGTAGCAACAAATTCGGCTGGGGACAACAGAATTGGTGACGAAAGGAATTGAGGGATGTCTGAGCAGAACATCGAACTGGTACGCAGTGGTTATCAAGCCTTCGCCAGCGGCGACACCGAAGCCCTGATGGCGCTCTTCGATGACGACATCGAATGGGTGCAGCCGGGTGACAGCGCGGTCAGCGGAACCTACCGGGGCAAAACGGAACTCAGCGGGTTCCTGGCGGGTCTGGCCGCGAAGTCACCGATGATCGCGCCGCACCGTTTCCTGGCCGACGGCGACACGGTAGTGGTGCTCAGCGAGGCGTCGGTCGGCGGTGAACGTGGCCACAGCGCCGAGGTTTACACCATCCGCAACGGCAAGACGGTCAGGGTCGAGGTGTACGGCGACACCGCCATGATGGAACGCCAATACGGCCGAAAGAACGTCGCGGCAGTCTGATCGGCCACCGGCGTGGCCAGGCGCCGGGTTCGCGGTAAAGAATGTCCCCATGACGAAATTGTGGGTGGAACGAACCGGAACCCGGCGCTACACCGGCCACAGTTCGCGGGGAGCGCAGGTGCTGGTCGGCAGCGAAGACGTCGACGGTGTTTTCACCCCCGGCGAGCTGCTGAAGATCGCCTTGGCGGCGTGCAGCGGCATGTCCAGCGACGCCCCCTTGGCCCGCCGCCTGGGTGAGGACTACCCGGCGGCGATCCAGGTCTGCGGTCCGGCCGACCGCGAGCAGGAACGCTACCCACTGCTGGAGGAGACCCTGGAGCTGGACCTGTCGGGTCTGGACGAAGCCGAGAAGCAGCGGCTGCTGACCGTTGTGCACCGCGCCGTCGAGCAGGTGTGCACGGTGGGCCGCACACTGCAGTCCGGCACCGAGGTGCGCTTCGAGATCGCCGACCGTGGCCGGCCCTGACGTCCGGCTCACCGCCTGGGTGCACGGCCACGTCCAGGGGGTGGGTTTTCGGTGGTGGACCCGGTCGCGGGCGCTGGAGCTGGGGCTGACCGGTTACGCCGCCAACCGCCCCGACGGGCGGGTGCAGGTGGTCGCCCAGGGCCCCCGCGAGCACTGCCAACGCCTGCTGGAGCTGCTGCAGGGTGGCTCCACTCCGGGCCGGGTGGACACCGTGGTCGCCGACTGGGCGGTCGCCACCGAGCCGATCGACGGATTCACCGAACGCTAGACCGGTAGTCTCACACCCCGTGCACCTCAAGAGTCTGACGTTGAAGGGCTTCAAGTCCTTCGCCGCGCCCACGACTCTGCGCTTCGAACCGGGTATCACCGCGGTGGTCGGGCCCAACGGCTCCGGAAAGTCCAACGTGGTCGACGCCCTGGCCTGGGTGATGGGGGAGCACAGCGCCAAGACGCTGCGTGGCGGCAAGATGGAAGACGTCATCTTCGCGGGCACCTCCTCACGGGCTCCGCTGGGCCGCGCCGAGGTCACCGTCACCATCGACAACTCCGACAATGCCCTGCCGATCGAGTACGCCGAGGTCTCGATCACCCGGCGGATGTTCCGCGACGGCGCCAGCGAATACGAGATCAACGGTGCCAGCTGCCGGCTGATGGACGTCCAGGAGCTGCTGAGCGACTCCGGCATCGGCCGCGAGATGCACGTCATCGTCGGCCAGGGCCGGCTGTCGCAGATCCTGGAGTCGCGTCCCGAAGACCGCCGCGCGTTCATCGAAGAGGCCGCCGGGGTGCTCAAGCACCGCAAGCGCAAGGAAAAGGCGGTCCGCAAACTCGACGCGATGTCGGCCAACCTGGCCCGGCTGACCGACCTGACCACCGAACTGCGCCGCCAGCTCAAACCGCTGGGCCGCCAGGCCGAAGTCGCGCGGCGCGCCGCCACCATCCAGGCCGACCTGCGGGACGCCCGGCTGCGGCTGACCGCCGACGATCTGGTCACCCGGCAGACCGAGTTCGCCGGAACCACCGACGCCGAGGCGGCACTGCGCCGCGAGCACGACCAGATCAACGAGCGCCTCACGGTGGCCGCCGACGAGCTGACGGCCCACGAGTCCGCAGTCGCCACCTTGACCCAGCGTGCCGAGGCCGCACAGCAGACCTGGTTCTCGCTGTCGGCGCTGGCCGAGCGGGTCAGCGCCACCGTACGCATCGCCAGCGAACGCGCCCAGCATCTCGACGAGCAGCCGATCACCACCGGCGGCGTCGACCCGGAGGCCTTGGAGGCCGAGGCCGAGCAGGTGGCCGCCGCCGAGCAACAGCTGCTGGCCGAACTGGCTGAGGCCGGGACCCGCCTCGAGGCCGCCCGCGCCGAGCTGGCCGAACGCGAGCGGCGCAGCGCCGAGGCGGAGAAGGCGCATCTGGCCGCGGTGCGCGCCGAAGCCGACCGCCGCGAGGGCTTGGCCCGGCTGACCGGTCAGGTGGAGACGATCCGGGCGCGGGTGGAGTCGATCGACACCCACGTGGCGCAGCTGTCGGCGCGCATCGAGGAGGCCGCCGCACGCGCCCAGGCCGCGCAGGCGGAGTTCGAAACGGTGCAGGGCCGGGTCGGCGAGCTCGATCAGGGCGAGGTCGGTCTCGATGAGCAACACGAGCGGACGGTGGCCGCCTTGCGGCTGGCCGACGAGCGGGTCTCCGAACTGCAGGCCGCCGAGCGCGGTGCCGAGCGGCAGGTGGCCTCCCTGCGCGCCCGCATCGACGCTCTGTCGATGGGGCTCGAGCGTCGCGACGGCGCCGCCTGGCTAGTCCAGAACCACAGCGGCCCCGGGCTTTTCGGGTCGATCGCCAAGCTGGTCAAGGTGCGTTCGGGCTATGAGGCGGCGCTGGCCGCGGTGCTCGGGTCAGCCGCCGACGCGCTGGCCGCCGAGACCGCCGGTGCGGCCCGCGCGGCGCTGAATGCGCTGAAGAGCGCCGACGGCGGGCGGGCCGCGATCGTGCTGGGGGACTGGCCCCTGCAGCAGCCCGCGCAACGGGCCGTTCTGCCCGACGGGGCGCAATGGGCGCTGGACCTCATCGACACCCCCGACCGGCTGCGCGGCGCCATGACCGCCATGCTGTCGTCGGTGGTGGTGGTCACCGACCTGCCCGCGGCGCTGGAGCTGGTGGCCGGGCATCCCGGGCTGCGTGCTGTGACCGTGGACGGCGATCTGGTCGGCGCGGGGTGGGTCAGCGGCGGTTCGGACCGCAAGCCGTCCACCCTGGAGATCAACAGCGAGATCGACAAGGCGCGGGCCGAGCTGGCTGCCGCCGAAACGCAGGTCGGACAGCTCAGTGCGGCCCTGGCGGGTGCGTTGGCCGAACAGGCCGCCCGCCAGGACGCCACCGAGCAGGCGCTGGCCGCGCTCAACGAATCCGACGCCGCCATCGCCGCGACCCACGAGCAGTTGGGCCGGCTCGGGCAGGAGGCCCGGGCCGCCGAGACCGAGTGGCGTCGCCGGCTGCGGGAACGCGAAGAGTTGGAGGCCGGCCGGGCGCAGGCCGTCACCGAGCTCGGCGAGATCGAGGCCCGGCTGCGCAACGCCGAGCAGGACCAGCCGACCGCTTCGGTGCAACCGGTGGATCGGCAGCAGATCGCGGCCGCCGCCGAGGCGGCGCGCAGCGTCGAGGTGGAGGCCCGGCTGGCGGTGCGCACCGCCGAGGAACGCGCTAATGCCGTGCGGGGCAAGGCGGATTCACTTCGGCGGGCCGCCGCCGCCGAACGGGAGGCGCGGGTGCGTGCCGAGCAGGCCCGCGCTGCCCGCGCGCTCGCCGCGACCACGGCGGCCGCGGTGGCAGAGGCCGGGACGGAGTTGGCCCGGCGTCTGCAATTGGTGGTGGCCGCGGCGGCGCGGATCCGCGACGGGCTCGCCGGCGAACGCCAGCAGCGGGCGGCCGCGATGGCCGCGGTCCGCGAAGAGGTGAACTCGCTGAGCACTCGCATCACCGCGCTCACCGAATCGCTGCACCGCGACGAAGTCGCCAAGGCCCAGGCAGCACTGCGTATCGAGCAACTCGAGCAAACGGTGCTCGAACAGTTCGGGATGAGCTCGGCGGACCTGATCGCCGAGTACGGCCCCGACGTTCCCTTGCCGCCGACCGAGCTCGAGCTCGCCGAATTCGAGCAGGCCCGCGAGCGCGGCGAACAGGTCACCGCTCCCGCCCCCATGCCCTTCGACCGGCCCACGCAGGAGCGTCGTGCCAAGCGGGCCGAACGGGAACTGGCCGAACTGGGCCGGGTCAATCCGCTGGCGCTGGAGGAGTTCGCCGCGCTCGAAGAGCGCTACAACTTCCTGTCCACCCAGCTCGAGGACGTCAAGGCCGCGCGCAAAGACCTGCTCGACGTGGTGTCGGAGGTCGACGCCCGCATCCTGCAGGTGTTCACCGACGCCTACGCCGACGTCGAGCGCGAATTCAGCGAGGTGTTCGCGGCGCTGTTCCCCGGCGGGGAGGGCCGACTGCTGCTGACCGATCCCGCCGACATGCTGACCACCGGCGTCGACGTCGAGGCCCGTCCGCCCGGCAAGAAGGTCAAGCGGTTGTCGCTGCTGTCCGGCGGGGAGAAATCGCTGACCGCGATCGCCATGCTGGTCGCGATCTTCAGGGCCCGTCCTTCGCCGTTCTACATCATGGACGAGGTCGAGGCCGCGCTCGACGACACCAACCTGCGCCGTCTGCTGGCACTTTTCGAGTTGCTGCGCGCACGCTCGCAGCTGATCGTCATCACCCACCAGAAGCCGACGATGGAGGTCGCCGACGCGCTGTACGGGGTGACCATGCAGGGTGACGGGATCACCGCGGTGATCTCCCAGCGCATCCGCGGCGAAGAGCTGGTCTCAAGCCAGGCCTAGAACCCGGCGTTGAGTCCCGCCGGGACACCTGCTGCCACAATGGCGGGCGTGTCGTCTCAAAGTCTGTGGATCGTCGTCGGCGTCGTCGCCGCCCTAGTTCTCATCACCGCGTTAATCCTGGGCCTGGTGCGGCACCGTCGCCGGCGAATCAGCCTGTCGGCGCCGCAGCGCGAGAGCCTGGACCGCTCGGGCGGCTACGCCGCCTCCTCGGGGATCACGTTCAGCCGAACCGAGGAGGCACCAGCCCCCGTCATCGGCGACGACGCGACCGTGCCCCGGGACGCCCCCCGGCGCACCATCACCGACGTCGACCTCCCCGAAGCGCCGCCCGCACCCCAAGCACCGCCCGCCGAAGCCGTCGAACCGTCCCCCGAACCGTCCCCCGAACCGGCCCCCGCGCCGGCCATCGCGCCGGTCGAAGGCCGGATGCAGCGCCTGCGCAGCAGGTTGGCCAAGTCGCAGAACGCGTTGGGGCGCAGCATGCTGGGGCTGCTCGGCGGCGGCGACCTGGACGAGGACTCCTGGCAGGACGTCGAGGACACCTTGCTGGTGTCCGACCTGGGCCCCACCGTCACCGAATCGGTGGTCGCACAGCTGCGCGAACGGCTGGCCGGCGGGCAGGTGCGCACCGAAGCCGACGCTCGTGCGGTGCTGCGTGAGGTGCTCATCGGGGAGCTGCGGCCCGAGCTGGATCGCTCCATTCGGGCGCTGCCGCACGACGAGCACCCCTCGGTGCTGCTGGTGGTCGGGGTCAACGGCACCGGCAAGACCACCACCGTCGGCAAACTGGCCCGGGTGCTGGTCGCCGACGGCCGGCGGGTGGTGCTGGGTGCCGCCGACACGTTCCGGGCCGCCGCAGCCGACCAGCTGCAGACCTGGGCGGCGCGGGTGGGCGCCGAAGTGGTGCGCGGCCCCGAGGGCGCCGACCCGGCCTCGGTCGCGTTCGACGCCGTCGACAGGGGCGTTGCGGCCGGGGCCGACGTGGTGGTCATCGACACCGCCGGCCGGTTGCACACCAAGACCGGCTTGATGGATGAACTGGGCAAGGTCAAGCGCGTGGTGACCCGCCGCGCCGCAGTCGACGAGGTGCTGCTGGTGCTCGATGCCACCATCGGGCAGAACGGTTTGGCGCAGGCCAGGGTGTTCGCCGACGTCGTCGACATCACCGGGGTGGTGCTGACCAAACTGGACGGCACCGCCAAGGGCGGCATCGTATTCCGGGTGCAGCAGGAGCTGGGGGTTCCGGTCAAGCTGGTGGGCCTCGGCGAGGGCCCCGATGATCTGGCGCCGTTCGAGCCGGCGGCCTTCGTCGACGCTTTGCTGGGCTGAGCGGCTGGGCTGAGTGCCCGGCGCCGATCGTGACCACCCTGTTATCCGGGGTCGGCCGCTACGGTAATTTTTCCCTATGCTCCCCTCAGGATCTGGTGCCCTCGCGCGCCGTCTCGCCCCCCTGTTGACTGTTATGGCCCTCGTCGGCGCCGCTCCGGCCCTCGCCGACGGGGACAACCCGCTGGCCGGCATGCCCTTCTACGTCGATCCCATCTCGAAGGCGATGCATGCCGCCAACGCTCAACCCGAGAGCGCCGAGCTGGCCCGAGTCGCCAACACACCGCAGGCATACTGGCTCGACCAGGCGTTTTCGCCCGACTCGGTCGGCGCAACGGTGGCCCGGCACACCGGGGCGGCGGCCGCGGCCGGCGCCATGCCGGTGCTGGTGCTCTACGCCATCCCGCACCGTGACTGCGGCAGCTACGCCGCCGGCGGATTCTCCTCCGGAGCCTCCTATCGCGCCTGGGTCGACGGGATCGCCGACGGTATCGGCGGCAACCCGGCCGCGGTCATCCTCGAGCCCGACGCCCTGGCGATGGCCGACTGCCTCTCCGGTGATGCGCGCCAGGAGCGCTTCGACCTGATCAGCTACGCCGTGGATACGTTGGGCCGTAACCCGGCCACCGCGGTCTACGTCGACGCCGGGCACTCGCGCTGGGTGAACGCCGGCGAAATGGCCAACCGGCTCAACCAGGCCGGGGTGGGGCGCGCCCGCGGTTTCTCTCTCAACACCACGAACTACTTCACCACCGAAGAGCAGATCGGTTACGGCGAAGAGATTTCCGGGATGACCGGCGGCAAGCACTACGTCATCGACACCTCCCGCAACGGTGCCGGCCCCGCCGAGGGCGATCCCTACGGCTGGTGCAACCCCAGTGGGCGCGCTCTGGGCACGCCACCTACCGCCAACACCGCCGGTGCACACGCCGACGCCTACCTGTGGGTCAAGCGGGTCGGGGAGTCCGACGGCAGTTGCGGTGCCGGTGAACCCGCCGCGGGGCACTTCGTCAGCGAGTACGCCATCAACCTGGCGCGTAACGCCGGCTGATCGCGGCCCGCGGCACTGCCTATGGTCAAGCGATGACGATCAGCTATGACGAGGCGCTGCGGGAGCGGATCCGGGCACACCTGGGCGCGCACGACCGCCGCGCCGTGACCGACCCGTCGAAGCGGCACGCGGCGGTCGCGGTGGTGATCGTGGACTCCGAGGTCGGCGAAGACCGGGTGGACCCGGCGCCGGTGGACGACTGGATGGACGGGCGGCCCATGCCGCAGGCGGGACTCGACGGCCGCATGGTCGATGTGTCCGGAGGCGCTGCCTTCCTGCTGTGCCGCAGAGCGTCTCGTCTCACCTCGCACGCCGCCCAGTGGGCGTTGCCGGGGGGCCGGCTGGATCCCGGCGAAACCGCGGTCGACGCCGCGCTGCGGGAGTTGGACGAGGAGGTCGGCATCAGACTGCCCGATTCAGCGGTGCTGGGCCTGCTCGACGACTACCCGACACGCTCGGGATACGTCATCAGCCCGGTGGTGATCTGGGGCGGCGGGCGCCTTGACCCGCGGCCCGCGCCCGAGGAGGTGGTTGCGGCCTACCGGGTAGGGCTGCACCAATTGCAACGCGACGATTCCCCGCGCTTCATCTCGATCCCGGAGAGCTCGCGTCCGGTCGTGCAGATCCCCTTGGGCAACGACCTCATCCACGCGCCCACGGGTGCGGTGCTGCTGCAATTGCGGTGGTTGTGCCTGGAGGGGAGACATGACCGGGTCGACGAGCTGGAGCAACCGGTGTTCGCCTGGAAATAACCCCGGGCATGCCCGTCCCGCCTTAGGCTGCGGTCCATGGTGAAGGACCGCGCCGCGCTGCTCGCCGGCAGTATCCGGCTGGCCTCGGGAGTCTCGTTTCTGGTTGATCCCCTGCGGGCCAACCGAATATGGGGAGAGCCGGACGATCCGGGGCCGTCCGCCCGGCTGCTGCTCCGGTCGATGGGCTACCGCGACGCGCTGATCGGGGGCCTACTGCTGTACGCAGCCATCGGCGGCCGAGACACCCGCGGCTGGTTTCTGGCCTCCGGCGGTGCTGACGCGGCCGACCTACTGGGCGGGATCAGCGTGCACGCCGACCTCAAACGCGGTCAGCAGATCATCGGCCTGGGCGGAGCGATCCTGGGCATCGGCGTTGGGCTCTGGGGTGCCACGCGTCGCCCGAGCAGATCCGGCCCGGCCAACTGAAAACGGCAGGCCCCCACCGGTGCCGGGGGAGCCTGCCGTTTCGGGACGAAATTACTTCGGTGGCATCCGGATGCCACCGTCCACCCGGACGACCTCGGCGTTCATGTAAGAGTTGGTGAGCAACTCGATCACCATCGATGCGAGCTCCTCGGGCTTGCCGAGGCGGTGCGGGAACAGCACGGACTCACCCAGCTTGGCCTTGAACGCCTCCGAGGCCTCGCCCTCGCCGTAGATCGGGGTGTCGATCAGGCCCGGCGCGACGGTGTTCACCCGGATGCCGACCGCGGACAGGTCACGGGCCACCGGCAGGGTCAGGCCCACGACGCCGCCCTTGGACGACGAGTAGGCGGCCTGGCCGATCTGGCCGTCGAAGGCCGCGACGCTGGTCATGTTGACGATCGCGCCCCGCTCGCCGGTGTCGGTCAGTTCGTTGCGGCTCATCGCGGTGGCCGCGATCCGGATGCAGTCGAAGGTGCCGACCAGGTTGATCTCCAGCACCTTTCGGTAGGCGTCCAGGCTGTGCGCCGAGTCGAACTCACCGTCTTTGCCGATGGTGCGCTGTGCCCAGCCGATACCGGCCGAATTCACCAGCGCCCGTAGCGGCCCGAGATCTGCGGCGGTGTTGACGGCATCGATGATCTGCTCGGTGCTGGTCACGTCCACCGGCACGAACACCCCGCCGATCTCGTGGGCGAGCGCCTCACCCTTGTCCGCCTGCAGGTCGGCCACCACGACCCGGGCGCCCTTGTCGGCCAATTGGCGGGCGGTTGCCGCACCGATTCCTGATGCGCCACCGGTTACGATCGCGCTTGCTCCGTTTATATCCACGGCAGACACTTTACGCGGACGCCTTTCCGGCCCGGTTTTCGGACGTGGGAAATGGCCGGCATTATCACAATGTCCCAATAACTAAGATTATGTCAGGCTGGCTGGCGTTCGGCGGAACGACTGACTAAAACTGTTGCGGGTGGTCTAATTTCGATCAGGTAACGATTCGGCCGCAGGGTCAGTGGTTGGGAGATTTCATGGCACAGCTGGTCGCGATGTCGGGCACGGGAGGGACGCGTGCGCCCCGCCGTAGACGCGTAGTCGTCGCTGCCGTAAGCATTTTCGCGGTCTTTGCCGGCATGGTCGGCATGTCGCCGCTGACCGGGCGATCGTCCGCTGCGTCGCCCCCGGCCGTGCAGTTGACCGGTGGCGCTACCGCATTCGTTATGGGCGGCAGCGGTATTCCGTTGCCGTCGGACGGTTATGTTAACGCTGCCGACTTGTTCTATTTGCAGCCGCACGGCTTCACCGGTACCGCGCAATCACTGTTCACGCCCCAGTTGTACTTCCCGGGAAACGTCTCGGAAGTCCAAGGCGCCCAGATCCTGGCCGAGGCGATCAACCAGGAGATCGCCACCGGCCAGGTAAACGCCGACAACCCGGTGTACGTGTTCGGTTACTCCCAGAGTGCGGCGATGTCGTCGATGACGATGGAGCAGCTCTACCACCAGGGCGTGTCGGCGGAGGACGTTCACTTCGTGCTGGTCGGCAACGCCGCCAACCCCAATGGCGGCATCGTTGAAATGCTCAACCTCTGGGATGGCGACGTCACTTTCTGGAACGGATTGACTCTCGGTCACCCGACTCCGGACTACTTCACCACCGACGTCTACACCCTCGAGTACGACGGCTACGCCGACTTCCCCCGGTATCCGCTGAACCTGCTGTCGACTCTGAACGCCATTGCCGGCATGTTCACGCAGCACATCGGATATTTGGGCCTGAGCCCCGACGACATCGCCAACGCGATTCAATTGGACACCACCGACCCGGACAGTCTCACCAATTACTACATGATTCCCAGCGAGCACCTGCCGCTGCTGGAGCTGTTGCGGCTCAACCCGGTCTGGGGCGCCCCCCTGGCCGCGCTGCTGGAACCGAGCATGCGCATCCTGGTGAACCTGGGATACGGCAGTCTCACCGAAGGCTGGAACCAGGGCCCGGCCAACGTGCCCACCACCATCAGCTGGGACCTGTTGCCGAGCAACATCAGCTTGGCCGACATCACCTCAGCGCTGGCCAACGCCTGGACGCAGGGGATCCAGGACGCGTTCAAGGAACTGCAGAATCTGAACACCTATCTGCCCGGGGGATTCCTCGGGGACGAGCTGTTCTCGACGATCTTGACCGCGGCGCAGCGCGTCATTTTCGACATCCAGGACACCGGTTCGTGGTTCGGCGGTTCGGCCATGGCCACCGACCCTGCGGACACGTCGGACGTCCTGAACTCCCTCGGGTCCCCGGTGGACGGCGATCCCGACGTCTCCTGGGTCGCCGACCTGCTCGGCCTGGACACGATCGCCCCCGCCTGAGCCCGCTCGGCCAGTCGGCACAGAGCCAGTCGGCACAGAACAGTCGCAGAAAGGTCTATCGAAATGAATCGTCGTCGTCGCTATACCGGGCAGCGCGGTCCTACCGCCGCCGGCCGGTTGTGTCGTGCCGTGGGAGGTGCCGCAGCGGCGTTGGCGCTCGCCCTCGCGCCCATGGCGACCGCACCGTCGGCCCAGGCCGATGTCGATTTCTTCGACCCCGCCTCCTGGTTCGACCTGTCTGACCTCAGCCCGGCCGGTTTCGACCCGAACGACATCGGAGTGGCCGGCTTCGACCCGAACGACATCGGCGTGGCCAGTTTCGATCCGGCCGACATCGGCTCGGTCGACTTCAACGCGTTCGAGCCGGCCGACTGGGCGCAGCTCTACCAGGACGCCTTCTATCTCCCGGTCCATCAGGCTCTGGAGAGCTTCCTGCACAACGCGGGCAACCAGCTGCTGATCGATGTGATCAACACGCCGTGGGTGCTGATGTTCGGCCGGGATCTGATCGGCGACGGCATCGACGGCTTCAACGGCACCAACAACTCGCTGTTCGGCTGGCTCGGTCTGGGAGACCTCGGTGACGGCGGGTTCCTGTTCGGAGACGGAGGCACCGGTGCGGCGGGCGTGGCCGGGGTCGACGGTGGCGTGGGCGGTGCCGGCGGTGATGCCGGCCTGTTCGGCAACGGTGGTGCCGGTGGTCAGGGAGCCGCCGCCTACCTGGGCTCCGACGGCACGGTGGTCGAGGCCGGTGCCGGTGGCCAGGGCGGCGCGGGCGGTTTGTGGTTCGGTGACGGCGGTGCCGGAGGCCAGGGCGGTACCGGTTTCCACGACACGCTCGACGGCTCGAAGCTGGTGGCGCACGACGGCGGCGACGGCGGTTCCGGGGGCGATGCCCGGGCCGGTTGGGGCTTCGGCGGAGCCGGCGGCCGCGGCGGCTCCGGCTGGGCCGGTGTCAACGGGTCGGTGGTGACCGCACTCAACGGCGGTGACGCCGGCAATGGCGGTGTCGGCGGCAAGGCCGGGTGGTTCCTGGGCATCAGCGGTGACGGCGGCGACGGTGGTACCGGGGGAGTCGGCGCCGCCGGTTCGGCCGGCACGGCCTCCCAGCCCATGGGCGGCAACGGCGGCAACGGCGGCGACGGTGGCCGGGCCGGAGCGGCCGGCGCCAACATCGCCTGGATCGGCGGGGCGGGTCAGGCCGGTGTCGACGGTGACGGCGGTGCCGGTGGCGCGGGTGGTGCGGGCCTGAACAACCCGCTCGGCGTCGGGGGCCGCGGAGGCGATGGTGGCTCGGGCGGGGACGCGGGCCACGGCACCACCGGTGGCCACGGCGGTGCCGGAGGCGTCGGAGGCGATGGGGGCAGCGGTCTGACCGGCGCTAACGGCGGCCGTGGCGGTAACGGTGGCTCGGCGACCAACCTGGTGGGTAGCGCCGGCGGTGCCGGTGCTGCCGGAGGGGCCGGTGGCAACGGCTTCATCGGCGCCGGGGGCGACGGCGGGCACGGCGGCAACGGCGGAGCCACCGACGGCGCACCCGGCGGCGCGGGCCAGCCCGGTGAACCCAATGACGGCGGAACGGGCGGCGCCGGCGGTGCCGGCGGCGCACCGGGCAATCCTGCCTAGCGCCGCCGTATGATGCCGGCCGACGAGGAGGTGTCGGCGTGAGCACAGCGATCGTGGTCGGCGGTGGGCCCAATGGGCTCGCCGCCGCCGTGACCCTTGCCCAGCACGGGGTCGACGTCACGGTGCTCGAGGCCGCCGATGAGGTCGGTGGCGGTACCCGCAGCAGCGAGGCGATCCTGCCGGGCCTGGTGCACGACGACTGCTCGGCCATCCACCCGATGGCGATCGGCTCACCGTTCCTATCCGGCCTCGATACGGACCGCTACGGCTTGCAGTGGCGCTGGCCGCAGGTCGACTGCGCGCATCCGCTCGACGACGGCAGCGCCGGAGTGCTGCACCAGTCGGTAGAGCAGACCGCGGTCGGCCTGGGCCGCGACGGCGGCCGCTGGCGACGACTCTTCGGCCGTCCGGTCGCCCAGTTCGACGCGCTCAACACCGACATCATGGGCCCGTTGCTGCGGCTGCCGCAGCATCCGCTGACCCTGGCCCGGTTCGGCGCCCCGACGACGCTGCCCGCCTCGGCGCTAGCCCGGTGGTTCGCCACCGCGCAGGCGCGCGCGCTGTTCATCGGCGTGGCCGCGCACGCGTTTCGGCCGCTGCACCATCCGATGACGTCGGCGATCGGGCTGGGCATCCTCACCGCGGGGCACCGGCACGGCTGGGGGGTCGCCGCCGGGGGATCACAGGCGATCGCCACTGCGATGGCGGCCGCGCTGACCGATCTGGGCGGCACCATTGAGACCGGAGTCCGGGTGGAGTCCGAATCACAGCTGCCGCCCGCCGACGTGACGCTGTTCGACCTGGCGCCGGAGTCCGTCGCACGGATCCTCGGCGACCGGTTGCCACACCGGGTGGCGCGGGCCTACCGCCGGTTTCGGCGGGGGCCGGGTGCTTTCAAAGTCGACTTCGCCGTCGAGGACGGTGTGCCGTGGACCAACGCCGAGGCCCGGCTGGCCGGCACCGTGCATGTGGCCGGCACGCACCGCGAGCTGGCCGCCACCGAACGCGACGTTCACGCCGGGCGGATGCCCGAGCGGCCGTTCGTCCTGGTGGGTCAGCAGTATCTGGCCGACCCGCAACGGTCGGTCGGCAATGTGCACCCGGTGTGGACCTACGCCCATGTGCCCAACGGCTACACCGGCGACGCCACCGCCGCGATCATCGCCCAGATCGAGCGGTTCGCGCCGGGCTTCCGCGACCGCATCGTCGGCTTCACCGTGCGTAGCACCAGCGAGATGTCGGTCTACAACCCCAATTTCGTGGGTGGCGACATCATGACCGGTGCAAAGGATATCCGCCAGTTGACTTTTGGGCCGCGCATCACGCTCTCGCCGTACAGCACCGGAATTCCCGGCACCTACATCTGCTCGGCTGCCACCCCGCCGGGGCCGGGGGCGCACGGCATGTGCGGGGCCAACGCCGCGCGACTGGCGCTCAAGCACTTGTCGCGGTGAATCAGACCGCAGCGGGGTAGCGCCGCCGTCTGCACCGCCGCGTTGCGGTGTGAGCAGGTTGTGACATGTACGCAACGGTGCGGCGTTGGAGCCGAAACATCCACTGCGCATTGTGTGTACAGCGTGGTCAATGTTTTTCGGTGAGCTGTCTCGGCAAGGAGGTCTGGACTTGGACCGTTTTCCGATCATGGGGGTGCCGGATACCGGCGATACCGCCTGGATGCTGATCAGTGCCACCCTCGTGCTGTTGATGACACCGGGTCTGGCCTTCTTCTACGGCGGCATGGTCCGCGCCAAAAGTGTACTGAACATGATAATGATGAGCGTCAGCGCCATGGGTGTGGTGACGGTGCTGTGGGCGCTCTACGGCTTTTCGCTGGCCTTCGGCGATGATGTCGGCAACGTGGCGGGCAACCCGACCGATTATTGGGGACTGAAGGGCCTCATCGGGGTCGACGCGATCGCCGCCGATCCGGGCAGCGGCGCACCGGCCGTGGAGATTCCGGTGGTCGGCACGGTACCGCTCGCCGTCTTCGTGGCGTTCCAGCTGATGTTCGCCATCATCACGGTCGCGTTGATCTCCGGAGCGGTCGCCGACCGGATGAGGTTCGGCAGCTGGTTGCTGTTCGCCGCGCTGTGGGTGAGCATCGTGTATTTCCCGGTCGCCCACTGGGTTTTCGCCTTCGACGAGACCACCGCGGCCCACGGCGGCTGGATCGCCAACAAGCTGCATGCCATCGACTTCGCGGGCGGCACCGCTGTCCACATCAACGCGGGCACCGCTGCGTTGGTGTTGGCGATCATCCTGGGCAGACGCCACGGCTGGCCCGGGGCGATGCGACCGCACAATCTGCCGTTGGTGATGCTCGGCGCCGCCTTACTCTGGTTCGGCTGGTACGGATTCAACGCCGGATCGGCGGTCAGCGCCAACGGAGTTGCCGGCTCGACCTTCATCACCACCACGGTCGCGGCCGCCGCGGCGATGCTCGGCTGGCTGCTCGCCGAACGGATCCGGGACGGTCACGCCACCTCGCTGGGTGCGGCATCGGGAATCGTGGCCGGACTGGTGGCGATCACCCCGGCATGCGCGGCGGTCAATATCGTCGGAGCGCTGACCGTCGGCGCCGTGGCCGGTGTGGCCTGTGCGCTGGCAGTCGGGTTGAAATACCGTTTCGGGTTTGATGATTCACTCGATGTCGTCGGGGTGCACCTGGTCGGCGGACTCGTCGGCACCCTGCTTGTGGGCTTCTTGGCGGCGCCGGAGACCGCGGCCATCGCCGGAGTATCCGGGGTATCACCCGGGCTGTTCTACGGCGGCGGTGGGCATCAGCTGTGGTGTCAGACGATCGGCGCGCTCAGCGTCGCCGCCTACTCGGCCGTCGGAACCGCGGTGATCGCCCTGGCGATCAAATACACCATCGGACTGCGGCTCGGCCCCGAGGATGAGGCCGCCGGCATCGACGAAGCCCAACACGCCGAAGGCGGCTACGACTTCGCCGTCGCCGGCAGTCCGGTACCCGCACACTTCGCCGAAGAGACAAGGGGCAGGCATGAAGCTGATCACCGCGATCGTGAAACCGTTCACGCTGGAGGCCGTCAAGACCGGATTGGAGCAGGCCGGAGTCCTGGGGATGACGGTCAGTGAGGTTCAGGGTTACGGGCGCCAGAAGGGGCATACCGAGGTCTATCGGGGGGCGGAATACTCGGTCGACTTCGTGTCCAAGGTACGCATCGAGGTGCTGGTCGACGACTTCGCGGCGGACAAGATCGTCGACATCATCGCGCGAGCGGCACGAACCGGCAGGATCGGCGACGGCAAGGTGTGGGTCACCCCGGTTGAGACCGTGATGCGGGTGCGCACCGGGGAACGCGGACCCGATGCGCTATGACACCCCGTACGGGTTGATCCACGGTGGGCTTCGACGATGTCCTCCAGCGCGGATCCGGTCCCACAAACATACGGAACTGACTGCACGGCAATCGCTTTAGCCCGTGCTCGGACTGAGCTCCGCTCGTGTACACCCGATCAGCTGGATTCGGCTGCCCTACGTGAAGCGTGGCGGCGGCTGCACGAAGCGTGGCTGGTGGCCAAGGCCGCCGAGATCGGTGTGGCCGCCGCCAGTGGCTTTGCGATCGTCGCGACCGGTTCGCTGGGCCGGGACGAGTTCCTGCCATGCTCGGACTTGGACCTGTTGCTGCTGCACGACGATAAGCCGGTCGAGGCCGTCGCGCGGGTCGCGGAGTTGTTGTGGTACCCGCTGTGGGACGCCAACGTTCGTCTCGACCACAGCGTGCGCACCGTGGCCGAAGCCCTCGAGGCCGCCGCGTCGGACATTCGCGTCGACCTGGGGTTGCTGGACGCTCGCCACATCGTTGGGGACGAGCGGCTGTCGGTTCACATCCGCGACGGGGTGCGGCGCCAGTGGCGGGACGGTATTCGTTCTCGCTACGCCGAGCTTCTCGAAACGGCCCGGACGCGCTGGCAGCGTTGCGGCGAGATCGCGCATTCCGTCGAGCCCGACGTGAAAAGCGGGCGCGGCGGCCTCAGAGATGTTCAACTGCTCGCCGCCTTGTCCCTCGGACGGCTCGCCGACGGCGTCACCGCCCGTGGACCGGGCGACGGGGAGGAGACGTTGCGCGGTGCCCACCGCACGCTGCTGGATGTCCGCACCGAGATTCACCGCAACTCGGGCCGCGGCCACGACGTGCTGATGGTCCAGGACGCCGAGGCCATCAGTGTTGCCCTGCGATTTCAGGACAGCTGCGACCTGGCGCACAGGCTCTCGGATGCGGCGAGCACGGTCAGCCGTCACGTCGACGCCGTACTCACCGCAGGCGGGGTGTGACTTCGGCGGTGAATACATTTTTTCTCAGGCGAAATCGCCTCCATTAGGGACCGATCGGTGAATTGGCGGGCGGCCGCCGTCAATACGTCGTGTCGCGAGCTATATTTGTTGCCGAATCGGGCGGCCCGATCTGCTTTTTTCTGGTGTGTTATGTGCAGCCCATTCCACAAAATCAGGGTGCTTGTCACCCGCGGCTGATTCCGCAGTTTCCCTCGGCCGCATTTTCCCGACATCGCCACCCGCCCGTCAGCGCACAGACCGATGTGAATTCTGGAACGCCGGTCAACATTTCTGCGCAGCGGCGTCGGCCCGCCGGCGAGCCGTCGGTCGCGTCGGTGCCCTGGTCAACGCTGTTTGTGACGACACCGCGACATCCGCGCCGCGCGGTGGCGCGCCGATCGGGGGGGAGCTGAACCGCTGCGACCCGGGTCGACGGGCTGCTGGAAAAGAGAGAACCGCAGGAATAGGGCGTAGTCTGTGCGGAGAACGAAACACGGACGAAACGCCAGGATTGTGATGAAACACTTCGGCAGGATGTTGCCCGCGTTGTTCGGCGGTGCCGGTATCGCCTTTGCGGTCGGACTTAGCGGTACCGGTGCCCTGCCCGCGGGCGTGATCGGGGCGATCACCCCCGCCAATGTGGTGGCGTCACCGAGCGCAGCTCCTGTCGGTTCCGAGGCCTGCATCATCGGCCTCAACTGTGGCTGCATCCGCTACCGCACCTGTCCGGGGGACCGGCGGCGGCCGCCGGCACGCACACCCGAGCCCCAGTTGGGCGGCGATGTGCCCGTGGTGACCGGCGAGCACGGCGTCGCGCCGGCAGCCTTCACACGAACACCTGCTTAGGCATCACTGTCGGTTTGACGCCGTAGCGCGGCAACCCCGTGCTGCGCCCGGACGAGCCCACCGATCCCATCCCGGCCGGCACCGGGTGCATGGATGCGCCGCCCTCGTCGGCGGCCGCGGTCCAGCCCGTGCCGGTAAGCGCCCCGGTGCTCGCCGCGGCGCCGGCCGTCGACCAGCTGGCCGGCACCGACAGCCCGCCGATCGTGGACGCCTGACCCAGTCCCCCCAGCACCGGCGCAGCGCGCAGCGGTACCCCGCCCGCTGGTTGCGCCGCTCCGGCCAGTACCGCTGGGGCGAACCCGCCCGCGATACCTTCGGCGCCGGCGACCTCCGATGCCAGGGTGGCCGGGCCCGCCAGGGCCAGGGTGTGCCCCAGCGACAGCGCGGTCGGGATCGCGGTGCACACGAACCACGCCGACGTGTTCACGCCGCCGTTGATGATGTTCGCGAACAACGGGGTGCCCAGAAACAGGTCGAACGCGTCGACGAGTGTCGTCGCCGACGACGATGACGCCGTGAGCGGTGAGGCGATCGAGGCCAGCGCCCCGTGCAGGGTGGTCATCACCTGGGTCAGCCCCTGCTGGAGCCCCTCGGCGGAGCCGGCACTGGCGACAGCGGCCCCGACCGGGTTGGTGGGCTGCGGTGCCGGAGTCATCGGGGACAACGCCGCCGCGCTTGCCGACGCGCCGCTGTAGCCGAACATGGCCAGGGCGTCCTGCACCCACATCGCCATGTAGTGAGCTTCGGTGGCCAGGATCGCCGGGGTGTTCTGCCCCAGGAAATTGGTCGCGACAAGGGCCGCCAACTGGGCCCGGTTGGCAGCGATCACCGGCGGCGGCACCGTCGCCGCGCGAGCCGACTCGAATGCGGCCGCCGAGGCCATCGCCTGCGTACCGGCGTGTTGAGCGGCTGCCGCGGTGGTGTGCAGCCAGGCCAGGTACGGCGCCACGGCGGTGGCCATCGCCGCCGACGCCGGCCCGGTCCACTGTTCGCCGCAGAGCTCGGCGAGCACGGACTGAGCGGAGGCCTCCGCGGCTTCCAACTCGATGGCCAAGCTGCTCCAGGCCGACGCGGCCGAGATCAACGGCCCGGAACCGGCTCCGGTGTACATCCACGCGGAGATGATCTCCGGGGGCAAAGCTCCGAAATCAACCGACATATCCCTAACCCCGCTTTCGTCTGAGCCGATGTTTCACATTCCGGTTCCGGTGCCGGCCGCTAGACGACCGCCGGCTTGGGCATCACGGTCGGTTTGGCGCCGTAGCGCGGCGCCCCGAAACCGCTGGCACCGCGCGCTGCCGCGGCCATCGCGGGCATTCCGGCGGGCACAAAGGCGGCGGCCGGGGCGGCATGTGAAGCGGTCCAGCCCGTGGAGGCCAGCCTGGCGGGGGCGGTGTCGGTCGCCAAGCCCGCGCCGGCCCACCCGGGCGGCACCGACAGCTTGCCGACGGACGATGCCTGGCCCACACCGGCCGCCACCGGCGCCGCGCCCGCCGCCGGGCCGACGGCCCCCGCCAGCACCGTTCCGCCGCCGAGACCGGCAGCCATCTCGCCGGTCTCCGCGGAGGCCAAGCCCCCCAGCTCGGCGGCTTCTTCGGGAAAGTCGAGAAGACCGCCACCGGCCAGGCCGAGCAGTGCCGAACCGGCGGAGACCCAGTTACCCATGCCGATGTTGCCGATGTTGGCGAGGTTGCCGGACAGCAGCGAAGAGCTGCCTTCGGTCGGGACGCCGAGGAAATCGGTCAAGAAACCTTGGATCGCGGCGTCGAGCGACGCCGTGGCCTGGTTGGTCTGCTCGGCGGTGGAGTAGGCGACGGCGTTCTGCCCCAGCACCTGCACAAGCTGCTGGTGAACGGCGGCCGCCTGGTCGCTGATCGACTGGTACAGATTGCCGTAGGTCGCGAACAGGGCCGCCTGCAGTTGGGATACCGGGTCGCTACCGGCTGGGGCGATCACCGTGGTGGGGGTCAGTGCCGCGGCGCTCTCGGTGGCCAGCGCTTCACCGATGCCCGCGAGTTGGCCCGCGGCGGCGGTCATTGCTTCGGGGAGCGTTTTCACAAATGACATGTGTCCTCCTCGGAGGGAATCGGATCGGGAATTCAATGTTCCGATGGGGTTGGCTGGTCGATGTGGTGAAGCATTACAGAATGGGAGGAGCCAAAGCGTTCGGTAACAGTCAATTAGCGACCAGGTGCGATTTCTTAACGGAGAACGACGGCTGGTGAAAGGTCTGAAACCGTTGATTAACGGGACGGAATCTCTACATTAACTGTGCAATTTATCTAACCCCGCGGTTACAATTCGGACGCCCTCGATATCTGCGGAGAGGCCGCCAAGCCCGGGGGCGGTCTGCCCGGGGCCGCCTTCGCCTACCCGGTAGTGATGGGACATATAGGCTGGCTGCGTGTTTGAATCGCTCTCCGACCGGTTGACCTCTGCCCTGCAGGGCCTGCGCAGCAAGGGCCGTCTCACCGACGCCGACATCGACGCCACCGCCCGAGAGATCCGGCTGGCGCTGCTGGAAGCCGACGTGTCGCTGCCGGTGGTCCGGGAGTTCATCGGCCGAATCAAGGACCGCGCCAAGGGCGCCGAGGTCTCCGGTGCGCTCAACCCTGCCCAGCAGGTCGTCAAGATCGTCAACGAGGAGCTCATCGGGATCCTCGGCGGGCAGACCCGCACACTCGCGTTCGCCAAGACCCCGCCGACGGTCATCATGCTGGCCGGTCTGCAGGGCGCCGGTAAGACCACACTGGCCGGAAAGCTGGCCGCCTGGCTGCGCGGTCAGGGCCACACACCGCTGCTGGTGGCCTGCGATCTGCAGCGCCCGGGCGCGGTCAATCAGTTGCAGGTCGTCGGCGAACGCGCCGGGGTCACCGTGTTCGCGCCGCATCCCGGGACCTCCGCGGAGGCGCACGAGGCCCAGATCAGCGCCGGCGACCCGGTCGCTGTCGCCGCCGCGGGCCTGGCCGAAGCCAAGGCCAAACACTTCGACGTCGTCGTCGTCGACACCGCCGGCCGCCTCGGCATCGACGAGGAGATGATGGCCCAGGCCGCCGCCATCCGCGACGCCGTCCAGCCCGACGAGGTGCTGTTCGTGCTGGACGCGATGATCGGACAGGACGCGGTCACCACCGCCGACGCCTTCCGCGAGGGTGTCGGTTTCACCGGTGTGGTGCTGACCAAGCTCGACGGCGACGCCCGCGGTGGTGCGGCGCTGTCGGTGCGTGAAGTCACCGGCGCCCCGATCCTGTTCGCCTCCACCGGCGAGAAGCTGGAGGACTTCGACGTCTTCCACCCCGACCGGATGGCCAGCCGCATCCTGGGCATGGGCGACGTGCTGAGCCTGATCGAGCAGGCCGAGCAGGTGTTCGACGCCCAGAAGGCCGAGGAGGCCGCCGCCAAGATCGGCACCGGCGAGCTCACCCTGGAGGACTTCCTCGAGCAGATGCTGGCGATCCGCAAGATGGGCCCGATCGGCAACCTGCTGGGCATGCTGCCGGGTGCGGGCCAGATGAAGGACGCGCTGGCCGCCGTCGACGACAGCCACCTCGACCGGTTGCAGGCCATCATCCGCGGCATGACGCCGGCCGAGCGGGCCGACCCGAAGATCATCAACGCCTCGCGCCGGCTGCGCATCGCCAACGGCTCGGGGGTGAGCGTCTCGGAGGTCAACCAGCTCGTCGACCGGTTCTTCGAGGCCCGCAAGATGATGTCGTCGATGATGGGTGGCATGGGCCTGCCCGGGATGGGCCGCAAGAGCGCCACCCGTAAAGCGAAGGGCGGCAAGAAGAAGGGCGGCAAGAAGCGCGGCCCGACTCCACCGAAGGCACGGGGTCTTTTCGGCCCCGGGATGCCGGCCGGCTTCCCGGATCTGTCGCAGATGCCCGAAGGCCTCAACGAGCTGCCCCCGGGGCTGGCGGATTTCGACCTGTCCAAGCTGAACTTCCCGGGCCGGAAGTAAATTGGCGCTTCACGTCGCCGGCCGCGGGCTGCCCGATGAGACTCCGGTGGAGTACTGGATCGTCGACGGCCGGATCAGTGTCGAGGCGGTCGCCGGCGCGCAGACGGTGTTCACCGACGGCTGGATCATTCCCGGCCTGGTCGACGCGCACTGCCATGTCGGGATCGGCCCCGGCGGCCCGGTCGACGCCGCCGAGGCGTTGCGCCAGGCCGAGACCGAGCGTCGTGCCGGGGTGCTGCTGATCCGCGATGCCGGCTCGCCGATCGACACCCGCGACTTCGATGACCGCGACGACCTGCCGCGCATCATCCGCGCCGGACAGCACCTGGCCAGCACCAAGCGCTACATCCCCGGGCTGGGCCTGAACATCGACGACGAATCCCAGCTGCCGGAAGCTGTTGCGGCCCAAGCGCGCCGCGGCGACGGCTGGGTGAAACTGGTGGGGGACTGGATCGACCGGGGGGTCGGGGACCTCGCACCGCTGTGGTCCGATGACGTGCTCGCCGCGGCCATCGAGGCTGCCCACGCCAACGGCGCCCGGGTCACCGCGCACGTCTTCGGCGAGGACGCGCTGCCCGGCTTGATCAACGCCGGCATCGACTGCATCGAGCACGGCACCGGTATCACCGACGACATCATCGCGCTGATGCTGGCCCACGGCACCGCGCTGGTGCCGACACTGATCAACATCGAAAACTTCCCCGGCATCGCCGATTCGGCGGCCAAGTACCCCACGTATGCCGCGCACATGCGGGCGCTGCACGCCAGCTGCCGGTCGCGCATCGGCGCCGTCCGGGAAGCCGGGGTACCGATCTACGCGGGCACCGACGCCGGCGGCATGATCGCCCACGGCCGGATCGCCGACGAGGTGCACGCCTTGACCGGTGTCGGGCTCAGCGCCACCGAGGCGCTCGGAGCGGCCTGCTGGGCTGCCCGGCGCTGGTTGGGCGCGCCGGGGCTGGAGCACGGCGCGTCGGCCGATCTGCTGTGCTTCGCCGAGGATCCGCGTACCGGGCCCGAGGTACTGCGGAGCCCAGACCTGGTGATGCTGCGCGGCCGGGTGTACTGACCGCTTCACCGCCCAGCAGACACAGACTCGCACTGCGGCCCGGGGATTTAGGCGATTCTGCGTCTGCTCGCGCCGGGGACGGCCGGGTCCTACAGGCTGCCGACTCCCGACATCGGGCCCTGCGCGAAACCCCAATCCAGCAGGGCGCCGGCCTGATCCCAGTAGGTCGGGCCACCCTCGTGGATCAGCCCATACATCATCGCGACCACCAGCCGACGGCCGTCACGGTCCGCCGCGCCGACGTAAGTCTTGCGGGCGGCGTCGGTGAACCCGGTCTTGCCGCCGATCGCGCCCGGGTAGCGGTGCAACAGCTCGTTCATGTTGACGATCGGGCGCTCGCCGGACTCGGTGGGGAACATCGCCGCCGGCTGCGCGGTGATCTGCGCGAACACCGGATTGGCCGTCGCCGCCCGGAAGATCACGGCCAAATCGTGCGGGGTGGTCGCACCCGGGCCGCCGGGGCCGTCCAGTCCGGACGGCGTGCTGGCGTGCGTGTTGGTCGCGCCGACCGCGGCCGCCTTGGCGTTCATCTTCGCCACGGCCGCCTCCGGCCCGCCGAGCATGTCCGCGAGCGCATTGGCGGCGTCGTTGCCCGACACCAGCAGCAGGCCCTCCAACAGCTGGCGCGCGGTGTAACCGCGGCCGGGCTTGATCCCGACGCAGTTGCACTCCACCGCGGTGTCGGCCGGGCTGGCGATCACGGTGTCGTCGAGGTTCAGTTCATCGAGCACCACCAGGGCAAGCAGCACCTTGATCGTGCTGGCCGGTGGGGTGGCGGCGTACCCGTTCTGCTCGGCGAGCACCTGCCCGGAGTCCAGGTCGGCGATGAGCCAGTTCGGGGCGGGACCGGCCGGAATCGGTGCCGAGCCGAGGGGCTGGGCGACATCCGCGGACGCGGTTACCGCGGTGGTGGCGAGCACGGCAAGTACAGCCGCGATTGCGGCCAGAAGTTTCCGCATGGCCGGTTACCTTACCGCCCGCTATCACCGCAGTGTTCAATCGAGGAATGTTGAGCCAGGCCGAAATCTCGGATCGGTGGCAGATCCAGCAGCTGCTCGTCGACTACTCCACCGCCATCGATACCCGCAACTTCGATGACCTCGACGCGGTCTTCACCGATGACGCCTACATCGACTACCGCGCCATGGGCGGCATCGAAGGGCACTACCCGCAGGTGAAGGTGTGGCTGGCGGAGGTGCTGCCCAACTTCGCCGGCTACGCCCACATGCTGGGCCTGCCGTCGATCCGGGTGGATGGGGACACCGCGACCGCACGCACCTTCTGCTTCAACCCGATGGTGTTCGGCGGTGACAAGCCGGCGACCATGCTGCTGGGTCTGTGGTACGACGACGCGTTCGTCCGGACCGCCGACGGCTGGCGGATGACGCGGCGCGTCGAGACCAAGTGCTTCGAGAAGCTGCCCTGAGGCGATTTCTGCCTGGCGGGCCGGTTCTGGCACAATAGGCGGCGGTCCGCCGTGCGGCCGTGCCCGTTGAGGGCGTGCGGTGTCGCGGCACAACACGCGAGGCAAAACCGGATGCGGGCAAGTCCGCCTGTATCGCTGAATTGCAGCGTGCTACCCAGGAGTGATTCATGGCTGTCAAAATCAAGCTGACCCGGCTCGGCAAGATCCGCAATCCGCAGTACCGCATCGCGGTCGCCGACGCGCGCACCCGCCGGGACGGCCGCTCCATCGAGGTCATCGGCCGCTACCACCCCAAGGAAGAGCCGAGCCTGATCGAGATCAACTCGGAGCGCGCCCAGTACTGGCTGTCGGTCGGGGCTCAGCCCACCGAGCCGGTGCTCAAGCTGCTGAAGATCACCGGCGACTGGCAGAAGTTCAAGGGCCTGCCCGGCGCCGAGGGCAAGCTGAAGGTCAAGCCGGCCAAGCCGAGCAAGCTGGAGCTGTTCAACGCCGCGCTGGCCGAGGCCGAGGGCGGCCCGACCACCGAGGCCACCACGGCCAAGAAGAAGAAGGCGCCCGCCAAGAAGGCCAAGGACGAGGCTAAGGACGAAGCCAAGGACGACACCAAGGCTGAGGCCCCGGCGGAAGAGGCCGCGGCCGAGACCCCCGCTGCTGAGGCCGCCGAGCCGGCCGCCGAGAGCTGAGCGCGACCGTGAGTGCAGTGGTGGCAGATGCCGTCGAGCACTTGGTGCGCGGCATCGTCGACAACCCCGACGACGTCCGGGTCGACATGGTGACCAACCGGCGCGGCCGCACCGTCGAGGTGCATGTGCACCCCGACGATCTCGGCAAGGTGATCGGTCGTGGCGGTCGCACCGCCACCGCGTTGCGCACCCTCGTTGCCGGTATCGGTGGACGCGGCATTCGCGTGGACGTGGTCGACACCGACCGCTAGCCGGCCGGCTCATGGAGCTGACGGTCGGGCGGGTGGTCAAGGCCCACGGCATCACCGGCGAGGTCGTCGTCGACGTCCGCACTGACGACCCCGAACTCCGGTTCGCCCCGGGTGCGACACTGCACGCTCAAAAGCGCGGTGAGCGGCAGCGCGATTTCATCGTGGAAGCCGCGCGCCCGCATGGTGCCCGGCTGTTGGTGCGCCTGGCCGGGGTATCGGACCGGGATGCGGCCGACGCGCTGCGCGGCAGTCTGCTGGTGATCGACTCGGCAGATCTGCCGCCGATCGATGAGGACGACACCTACTACGACCACCAGCTGGAAGGGCTGCGGGTGCGCACCGAGGCGGGGGAGGACCTCGGCACGGTGACCGAGGTGCTGCACACCGGGGCCGGCGAGCTGCTGTCGGTCCGGCGTACCGGCGGCGGTGAACTGCTGGTGCCGTTCGTGTCCGCGATCGTCACCTCGGTGTCGCTGGCCGAGCAGCTGGTGTGCATCGACCCGCCCGACGGGCTGCTGGATCTGTCACCGTGAGGGTCGACGTCGTCACCATCTTCCCGGACTACCTGGACCCGATCCGGCAATCTTTGCCGGGCAAGGCGATCGAGTCGGGGCTGGTCGAGTTGGGGGTTCACGATCTGCGGCGCTGGACCCACGATGTACACCGCTCGGTCGACGACACCCCGTATGGCGGTGGTCCGGGGATGGTGATGAGGGCGCCGGTGTGGGGCGAAGCTCTCGACGAAATCTGTTCGGAGCAAACACTTCTGGTCATTCCCACTCCCGCGGGTGCACTGTTCGACCAGACCACCGCCGAGCGGTGGAGCCACGAGCAGCACCTGGTGTTCGCCTGCGGCCGCTATGAGGGCATCGACCAACGGGTCGCTGACGACGCCGCTCGGCGGATGCGGGTCGAAGAAGTCTCGATCGGCGATTACGTGCTGGCCGGCGGTGAGTCCGCGGTACTGGTGATGCTCGAGGCGGTGCTGCGGCTGATGCCCGGGGTGTTGGGCAATCCGGTGTCACGCCAGGATGATTCGCATTCCCCGGATCGCGACGGACTGCTGGAGGGACCGAGCTACACTCGGCCGCCGAGTTGGCGCGGACTCGACGTCCCGGAGGTGCTGCTCTCGGGCGACCACGCGCGCATCGAGGCCTGGCGGCACGAGGCGGCGTTGCAGCGCACCAAAGAACGCCGCCCGGACCTACTCGGCGGGGACGAGGCCCGCTAGATCCGGCCGCCGGGGAAGATCGTCTTGACGGCCTGGGTGATCGTGGCGCGCGCGGTGGCGTCGTCGCTGGGCTGCAGTGACTCGATCACCACCACGTAGCGGCGGTCAGCGCCGACCACGCCGGTCGACAGGTGCATCCAGTTGTTGCCGATGCAGCACATCCAGCCCTGCTTGACGGCCACCGGCTCGTTGAACAGCCCCTCCGGAATCCCGAATCGCTGCGGGTAGCCGTCGATTCCGGTCGGGGTGGACTGCGCCAGGTCGTTGACGATCATGTTGGCCCGGTCCGCCGGCAGGCCACCGGAACCGTTGAGCAGCATGTCGTAGTAGCGCGCCAGGTCCGGTGCGGTGCTGATCGTGTTCCACCAGGCGCCGTTGGACGGCGGCGAGGTGCCGGCCAGCCCGTAGCGGCTCGCCACCCGGGTGACGATCGCGTTGCCGCCGTGCAGGTTCCAGAAGGTCTCGGCGGCCCCGTCGTCGGAGGAACGCAACATGACATCCAGGGCGGCCTGGTCGTCGGCGGACAATGGCGCCTCGGACTGGTGGGCCAACAGGTCGTCGGCGATGAACAGCTTGGCCACCGAGGCGGTGGCAATGGGCCGGGTGTTGCCGTTGGTGACCAATTGGTGCGAGATTCGGTCCAGCACGGCTACCGAGATGGTGGCGCCGGCCTTGGCCGCTTCCTCGGTGGCGTCCTGCATGCGCGAGGCCAGTCCGTCTACCACGGCGACCGGCGGGATCGCGGGTGCCCGGGGCGCTTCGATCGCGGTGGCCACCGGTGCCACCTCAGGCGTCCGGTACTGCGGGGGGCGGGGGGCGGAGGCGCCGTAGACCTTCTCGTCGCAACCGAACACCACCGTCGAGATCACCATCACGATGGTCAGCAGGAGCATCGATGGCCGCACGGCGGTAGGCCTCCTCAACAGGTATCAGTCGCGTAACCGACATCTACGGGCTCGCCACGCTTGCTGCCATCGGCCCGCCGGATAGATTACCGCGTGCACGCCTGGACCGCGCAGTCCGCCTCTCCATCAGACTTATCACGCTGCGGGCGGTTCCGGCGGTACGACCAGCGGCGATTTGCGCGATTTCACTGGTTGCGCCGCGTCTGGCACAATTGAGCAGTTGTCGCCCGGCAGTTGATTCTGCAGCGGGGGGCCCGGCGTTTCGGGCACCGCACGATGCGACAATATGCCCGAACCCATCGGCTCGGTTACCGTCTGCACGCGCCCCCGCGTGCGGCCCGGTCGGCAGCCGCGACCCGCTAGGAAGTGTTTCCGCAATGAACACGCTGGACATCGTCGACAAGGCGTCGCTGCGCGACGACATCCCCGCCTTCGCCCCCGGCGACACGGTCAACGTGCACGTCAAGGTGATCGAGGGCACCAAGGAGCGCATCCAGGTGTTCAAGGGCGTGGTCATCCGCCGGCAGGGGGGCGGCGTCCGCGAGACGTTCACCGTCCGCAAGGAGAGCTACGGCGTCGGCGTGGAGCGGACTTTCCCGGTGCACTCGCCCAACGTCGACCACATCGATGTCGTGGTCCGCGGTGACGTCCGCCGGGCCAAGCTGTACTACCTGCGCGAACTGCGCGGCAAGAAGGCGAAGATCAAGGAGAAGCGCTGACGCGCCGGGCTTCCTCCGGTCGGTCTTCGGTGCTGCTGACGCGGTCACTACCCTGATCTCGTGACCGAAACCACGGGCTCGTCACCCGAGAACTCTGCCGAGGCCGACCAGCCCGAGGCCGACCAGCCCGAGGCCGCCGCGTCGGAGACGCCCGCCCCCGAGGACCGCAAGCACAGCACGCTGCGCGAGTCGGTCGTGCTGGTGGCGATCGCACTGGTGCTCTACTACCTGGTGCTGACGTTCGTGGCGCGGCCGTACCTGATCCCGTCGGAGTCGATGGAGCCGACGCTGCACGGCTGCCACGGCTGCGTCGGTGACCGGATCATGGTCGACAAGGTCACCTACCGGTTCACCTCGCCGCGTCCCGGGGACGTCATCGTCTTCCGCGGCCCGCCGTCGTGGAACGTCGGCTACAAGTCGATCCGGTCGGACAACGCCGCCGTGCGCTGGGTGCAGAACGCCCTGTCCTTCATCGGGTTCGTCCCGCCCGACGAGAACGATCTGGTCAAACGGGTCATCGCCGTGGGCGGCCAGACCGTGCAGTGCCGCAACGACACCGGCCTGACCGTCGACGGCAAGGCGCTCGACGAGCCGTACCTGAACCCGGCCACGCTGATGGTCGACCCGATGGTCTATCCCTGCCTGGGCAACGAGTTCGGACCGGTGACCGTGCCGGAGGGCCGGTTGTGGGTGATGGGCGACAACCGCACCCACTCGTCGGATTCCCGTGCGCACTGCGACACCGTGGCAATCCAGCCCGATCTGCAGCACCGGATCCTGTGCACCGGCGACAACCTCGACGCCGGCACCGTGCCCGTGGGCAATGTCATCGGCAAGACCCGGTTCATCGCCTGGCCGCCGTCGCGGTGGGGGCCGGTGAAAGCGATCAACCCGCAGCAGGGGCCTTAGGCGATGGCCCGGGCCTGGCCGCCGCGCCCGGTGATCCGCCGCTCACCGGGCCTGCGCACCTTGGAGTCGGCGCTCTACCGCAGTGGGCTGGGCCCGGTGGCCGGGGTCGACGAGGTGGGCCGCGGCGCCTGCGCCGGACCGCTGGTGGTGGCCGCCTGTGTGCTCGGCCCGGGCCGTCCCGCCGCGCTGGCGGCGCTCGACGACTCCAAGAAGCTCACCGCCAACGCTCGTGAACAGCTGTTTCCGGTGATTCGCCGGCATGCGCTGGCCTACCACGTGGTGTTCATCTCGCCGGCCGACGTCGACGTGCGCGGGGTGCACGCGGCCAACATCGAAGGCATGCGGCGCGCGGTGGCCGGGCTGGCGCTGCGGCCCGGTTACGTGCTGTGCGACGGATTCCGGGTGCCGGGCCTGCCGATGCCGTCGCTTCCGGTGATCGGCGGTGACGGCGCGGCGGCCTGTATCGCCGCGGCGAGCGTGCTGGCCAAGGTCACCCGGGACCGGTACATGGCGGCGCTGGACGACCCCGGGTACGGCTTCGCCGAGCACAAGGGTTACTCCACCGCCGCGCACACCGCGGCGCTGGCGGCACTGGGGCCGTGCAGCCAGCACCGCTACTCGTTCATCAACGTGCGCAGCGTGGCGGTGCAGGCCGCGGCGGCCGCCCCGGTTACGGGGACAATGGGGACGACGAACCGAGCAGAAGGACAACTGAGCAGATGAGTGCCGAGGATCTCGAGAAGTACGAAACCGAGATGGAACTCTCGCTGTACCGCGAATACAAGGACATCGTGGGGCAGTTCAGTTACGTCGTGGAAACCGAGCGGCGGTTCTACCTGGCCAACAGCGTGGAGATGGTGCCGCGCAACGCCGACGGCGAGGTGTATTTCGAGCTGCGGCTCGCTGACGCGTGGGTGTGGGACATGTACCGTCCAGCGCGGTTCGTCAAGCAGGTACGGGTGGTCACGTTCAAAGACGTCAACATCGAAGAGGTTGAAAAACCCGAGCTGCGGCTGCCCGAATAACACCGCAGCGGCACCGTCGTCTTCGGTCTAGGCTGACTGGCATGACCGCTGTCGACCGCGCCGTCTCCCGTCGGGAGATCACCGACGCCCTGCTCAAAGCCATGGAACGTCGCCACGAGGTACTCGACGTGATCGTGGACTCCGACGACCGCGGGTCTGCCGTGCAGGCGATCGCGAACCTGCTCGGCACCTCGCCGGCCGGCTGCGAAGCGGTGATCGGGATGTCGCTGGATCAGCTGACCAGGGATTCCCGGAGCAGGATCGCCGCCGAGCTCGACGACCTGAACAACGAGCTGACGTTCACCCTCGGCGATCGCCCGGCGAGCTCCGGTGAGACGCTGGTGCTGCGCCCGTTCGCCGGCGAGCCCGACCGCGACATCTTCGAGCTGCGCACCACCGACGTCGGCGCCAGCGGCGACGGGTCCGGCGCTCCGGCCGGGGTTCTCGACGACGAGATCCGCTCCGCGCTGACCCGGGTCGATGACGAGGACGCCGCGTTGTTCGTCGCCATCGACGGCGCGCAGAAGATCGGCATGGTCTTCGGCGACCTCAACCACGGCGAGGTCAACGTGCGGATCTGGATCCATCCCGAACATCGCAAGAAGGGCTACGGCACCGCCGCGCTGCGTCGTGCCCGTACCGAGATGGCCGCGTACTTCCCCGGGGTGCCGCTGGTGGTTCGGGCACCGGGCGCACACGCCGGTTAGCCGCCGGTTGGCCGGCGGCTGTGGATGAAGTCGCCGCTGTGGACAACTAGCCGTGCGGCAACCGATTTCGCTGCGGTGCGGCTCGACGCCGTCGGTGCGATGACCGACGCTGACCGGCATGACAACCCTGACGCGCGCCGAGCTGGGGGCGCTGGGAGAACAGCTGGCCGTAGACCACCTGATCGGGCAGGGGTGGACCATCCTGGCCCGCAACTGGCGTTGCCGTTACGGCGAACTGGACGTGATCGCCGCCGATCCGGCCACCCGTGCCGTGGTGTTCGTCGAGGTGAAGACCCGCACCGGTGACGGGTTCGGCGGACTGGCGTACGCGGTGCCGCCGCAGAAGCTTCGCCGGGTTCGCCGGCTGGCCGGAGTGTGGCTCGCCGGTCGGCAATCCCATTGGGACACGGTCCGCGTGGACGTGATCGGGGTACGGATCCGGCGGTGCCAAACCCCGCACATCACCCACCTGCAGGGGGTGGGCTGATGTCGTTGGGGCGGGCCTATTCGGTCGCCATGCGCGGCCTCGATGGACTGATCGTGGAGATCGAGGCCGACATCGCCTCGGGACTGCCGGGGGTGCATCTGGTCGGCCTGGCCGACGCCGCATTACAGGAATCGCGGGATCGGGTGCGGGCCGCGATCACCAACAGCGCGCAGCGGTGGCCGCAGGCCCGGCTGACCTTGGCACTGTCACCGGCCACGCTGCCGAAGATGGGTTCCGTCTACGACATCGCCCTGGCCGCGGCCGTGCTCTCGGCGGATCGCGACACGCCCTGGTCGCGGCTGGAGAAGACGGTGCTGCTCGGCGAGTTGGCGCTGGACGGGCGGATCCGGCCGGTGAACGGGGTGTTGCCCGCGGTGCTGGCGGCCAGGAACGACGGCTGGGCGCGCGCGGTGGTGCCGGTGGACAACCTCGCCGAAGCCAGCCTGGTGGACGGCATCGAGGTCTGCGGCGTGGCGACGCTGGGACAGCTGCACGGCTGGCTGGAGGGCAAGTCACCGCTGCACGGCCGGATCACCACCGCGGCTCCGGGGGCGGAGCCGGGCGCGGACCTGGCCGACGTGGTCGGTCAGACCCAAGCGCGGTTCGCGGTCGAGGTGGCGGCGGCCGGATCGCACCACCTGATGTTGACGGGCCCGCCCGGGGTCGGGAAAACGATGTTGGCCCAACGTCTTCCGGGACTCCTTCCGATGCTGAGCGAGGGCGAGTCACTGGAGGTCACCGCGATCCATTCGGTGGCCGGGCTGTTGTCCGGCAGCGCGCCGCTGATCACCCGCCCGCCGTTCATCGCACCGCACCACAGCTCCAGCGTCGCGGCGCTCGTCGGGGGCGGTTCGGGAATGGCGCGGCCCGGGGCGGTGAGCCGCGCGCACCGCGGGGTGCTGTTCCTCGACGAGTGCGCCGAGATCCGGGTCAGCGCCTTGGAGGCGTTGCGCACACCGCTCGAGGACGGGGAGGTCCGGTTGGCCCGCCGCGACGGCGTCGCGTGCTATCCGGCCCGCTTCCAGCTGGTCATGGCGGCTAACCCCTGCCCGTGTGCACCGGCCGACCCGCGGGACTGCACGTGCAAACCGATGGAGAAGCGACGCTACCTGGGCAGGCTGTCGGGACCGCTGCTGGACCGGGTGGATCTGCGGGTGGAGATGCATCCGGTGCGGGCCGGTGCATTCTCCGTCGTCGACGGGGAGTCGAGCGCGCAGGTACGGTCCCGGGTGGCAGAGGCACGCGCTGCGGCGGCGCAACGCTGGGGGCCGCACGGATTTCGCACCAATGCCGAGGTCAGCGGGGCGTTGCTGCGCCGCAGCTTTCGGCTCGGTACGGCTGCGATGGCCCCGTTGCGCACCGCGCTGGACCGCGGACTGTTGTCCATCCGCGGCGCGGTGCGAACTCAACGAGTGGCCTGGACACTGAGCGACCTGGCCGGGCGGACCTCACCCGGGCCGGACGAGATCGCCGCGGCCCTGAGCTTTCGTCAACCGGGCGCGAACCGATGAGCCCCGACCACCGCACCCTGCTGGCCTGGGCTTACCTGTCCCGAGTCGCCGAGCCGCCGCGCCCAGACCTGGCCGCGCTGGTCGGGCGGGTCGGTGCCGTCGAGGCCGCGGAGCGGATCAAGTGCGGTGCGGTCGATACGGAACTGGCCAAGCACACCGAGGCTCGCCGGGAGATCGACCTGGCCGCCACGGATCTGGAATTACTCACCCGACGCGGTGGCCGCCTGATCACCCCCGACGACGACGAGTGGCCGACGCTGGCGTTCGTCGCCTTCGCTGGTGCGGCGGCGGCGAAGAAACCGGATTGCAGCCCGCCGATGGCGCTGTGGGCGCTGGGCCCAGCGCGCCTGGATGAGGTCGCCGAGCGTGCCACGGCGATCGTCGGGACCCGGGCGGCAACCGCTTACGGTGAACTGGTGGCCGCCGACCTGGCCGCCGGGCTGGTCGAGCGCGACGTGGCGGTGGTATCCGGCGGCGCCTACGGAATCGACGGCGCGGCGCACCGCGCCGCACTCGCCGCGGACGGCACCACGGTGGCGGTGCTGGCCGGGGGCATCGACATCCCTTATCCCGCTGGGCATTCCGCTCTGCTGCACCGCATCAGCGGGAACGGGCTGCTCGTCACCGAATATCCGCCCGGAGTGCGCCCGGCCCGGCACCGGTTTCTGACCCGTAACCGACTGGTGGCGGTGCTGGCCGGAGCCACGGTCGTGGTGGAGGCCGGACTGCGCAGCGGCGCGGCCAACACCGCCGCGTGGGCGCGGCTGCTGGGCCGACCGGTGGCCGCGGTGCCCGGGCCGGTGACGAGTGCGGCGTCGGCCGGCTGCCATGTGCTGCTGCGCGCCGGCGCCCAGCTGGTCACCCGGGCCGATGAGGTGATCGAGTTGGCTGGGCGGGTCGGGGAGTTGGCGGATGACCCGCCACGGCCGCAGACCCCGCTGGACGGGCTCAGCGCCGCCGAACGTCAGGTCTACGAGGCTTTGCCGGGCCGCGGCGTGGCGACCGTCGATCAGGTCGCGGTCGCATCCGGGCTGGCCCCGGCACGGGTGTTCGGGCCGCTGGCGATGTTGGAGGTGGCAGGCTTGGTCGAGCGCCGCGACGGCAGCTGGGCGATAGTCCGGGGCAAGCGGTAGCTCGTATAGTCGGCGGGATTAGGCCCGAGACGGGGAGGCAGCGTGGCAGGAAGACCGGTTCACACCTTCGCAGTGGTCCGCACCGAGAAACTCACGGACCACATGGTGCGGGTGGTGCTGGGTGGCACCGGATATGACACCTTCCGCCCCAGCCAATTCACCGACTCCTACGTCAAGGTCGTCTTCGTGCGCCAAGACGCCGCGGCCGTCGCCGCGTTACCGCAGCCGTTGACGTTGGACAGCTTCGACGGCCTGCCCGAGGAGGATCGTCCGGTGATCCGCACCCTGACGGTGCGCCGCGCCGACCCGGTCGCCCGGGAGATCGCCATCGACGTCTCGGTGCACGGCGACCACGGCGTGGCCGGCCCGTGGGCCGCCGGCGCCCAGCCCGGCCAGCCGGTCTATCTGATGGGGCCCAACGGCGCGTACGCTCCCGATCCCGCGGCCGACTGGCATCTGCTGGCCGGCGACGAAAGCGCGCTGCCGGCGATCGCTGCCGCCCTGGAAGCACTGCCGCCCGATGCGGTGGGCAAGGCGTTCATCGAGGTCGCCGGCCCGGACGACGAGATCGCGCTCACCGCGCCGCCGGGGGTACAGCTGAACTGGCTGCACCGCGGCGGGCGTGCCGATCTGGTCGGGCAGGACCGGGCCGGTGACAACGCCCCGCTCATCGAGGCGGTCACCACCACCTTGTGGCTGCCCGGCCAGGTTCAGGTGTTCATCCACGGCGAGGCGCAGGCCGTCATGCACAACCTGCGGCCTTACATTCGCAAGGAGCGCGGGGTGGACGCCAAGTGGGCGTCGATCTCCGGTTACTGGCGGCGAGGTCGCACTGAAGAGACCTTCCGGCAATGGAAGAAAGAGCTCGCCAGCAAAGAAGCGGCCGAAGCTGCGGCAGGCTAGCGACATGGCGTTCGGGGATTACCAGTTCGAGATCTACCTGCAGGGCCTGGCCGGGGTGGTGCCTGCGCTGCCGATGACCTACACCGAGTTGGAGGCCAAAGCCGCTGCGGCGCTTTCCCCGTCGGTGTGGTCGTATGTGGCCGGCGGTGCCGGCGACGAGCGCACCCAGCGGGCCAACGTCACGGCGTTCGACCGGTGGGGGCTCGTCCCGCGGATGTTCGTCGGCGCCGCGGAGCGTGACCTGTCCATCGAGATGTTCGGGCTGCGCCTGCCCTCACCGATCTTCATGGCGCCGATCGGCGTCATCGGCATCTGTGCCCAGGACGGCCACGGCGATCTGGCGAGCGGCCGGGCCGCGGCGGCCACCGGTGTTCCGCTGATGGTGTCCACCCTGACCGCCGACCCGCTGGAGGATGTCGCCGCCGAATTCGATGACACGCCAGGGTTTTTCCAGCTGTACACGCCCAAGAACCGGGAGTTGGCCGCCAGCCTGGTGCATCGGGCCGAGGCGGCGGGGTACCGGGCCATCGTCGTCACCCTGGACACCTGGGTTCCGGGCTGGCGGCCGCGCGATCTGGCGACGTCGAACTTCCCGCAGCTACGCGGGCACTGCCTGGCCAACTATTTCTCCGACCCGGTGTTCCGCGCCGGGCTGGCCCAGCCACCCGAGGAGAACCTGCAGGCCGCGGTGCTGTCCTGGGTGCAGACCTTCGGCAACCCGTTGACGTGGGATGACCTGCCGTGGCTGCGGTCGTTGACCGACCTGCCGTTGATCGTCAAGGGCATCTGCCACCCCGACGATGCCCGTCGGGCCAAAGACGGCGGCGTGGACGGCATCTACTGCTCCACCCACGGCGGACGCCAGGCCAACGGGGGGCTGCCGGCACTGGACTGCCTCCCGGACGTGGTGGCGGCCGCCGACGGGCTGCCGGTGCTGTTCGATTCGGGCGTGCGCACCGGCGCCGACATCGTCAAGGCCCTGGCCCTGGGCGCGACCGCGGTGGGAATCGGCCGGCCCTACGCCTACGGGCTGGCGCTGGGTGGGACGGCCGGGATCGTGCACGTGCTGCGCTCATTGCTGGCCGAAGCCGACCTGATCATGGCGGTCGACGGCTATCCGTCACGGGTTGATCTCACCCCGGACACGCTGCGGCGCGTCATCTGAGCGTTGCGACGACTTCTGCCACCGTGAGCCGGTGGACGCGATTCTCGAGGAGTTCGACGAGCACCTGGCTTTGGAGCGGGGACGTTCCGAACACACCCGGCGTGCCTACCTCGGTGACCTGCGCTCGCTGTTCGCGTTCCTCGCCGAACGCGGGCACACCGGCATCGACGGCCTGAGCCTGCCGCTGCTGCGCAGCTGGTTGGCCGAGCAGGCCGGTGCCGGCGCGGCTCGCAGCACGCTGGCGCGGCGCACCTCGACGGTCAAGACCTTCACCGCCTGGGCGGCCCGGCGCGGCCTGCTGGCATCCGATCCCGGGGCGCGTCTTGCACTGCCCAAGGCCCACCGGACCCTGCCGGCGGTACTGCGCACCGACCAGGCGCACGCGGCAATGGCCGCCGCGAAATCCGGTGCGCAGCAAAATGATCCACTTGCGTTGCGAGATCGTCTGATCGCCGAGCTGCTCTATGCCACCGCGGTGCGGGTGAGCGAATTGTGCGGCCTGGACGTCGACGACGTCGACCCCACGCGTCGGCTGCTGCGGGTGCTCGGCAAGGGCAACAAGCAGCGGACGGTGCCGTTCGGCGAGCCGGCCGCCGAGGCGCTGCAGGCCTGGCTGGCCCGCGGTCGGCCACCGCTGGTCACCGCGGAATCCGGCCCCGCCCTGCTGCTCGGCGCCCGCGGCGGCCGCCTGGACCCCCGGCAGGCCCGCACCGTCGTGCACCAGACCGTGGCCGCGGTCGGCGGTGCCCCCGATATGGGTCCGCACGGGCTGCGCCACACCGCGGCTACTCACCTGTTGGAGGGCGGGGCGGATCTACGCATCGTGCAGGAACTGCTCGGGCACTCCAGCCTGGCCACCACCCAGCTCTACACCCACGTCACGGTCGCCAGGCTGCGTGCGGTGCACGAGCGGGCCCACCCCCGGGCCTAGCCGACCGGCTTGAGCCGAATCGGCGTCGAGGCCAACAACCCCAGCGGGTCGACGTAGTCGGCGTGCGAGGCCGGGCCCCACATCGCGCCCCAATGCAGACACGCGGCGCCGCCGCAGCCCGGATGCCCAGCGTCCAAGACGCCGATCACCGTGGCCGCCGTGACCCGCTGGCCGGGTCGCACCGACGCCGACACCGGCTGATAGCTGGTGCGCAACCCGCCGGGGTGAGCCAGCGACACCACCGGCACGCCGCCGATGAGCCCGGTGAACACGACGGTCGCGCTTCCGGCGGCATACACCGACTGGCCGGCGGCACCGGCCAGATCCACCCCCCGGTGCCCCCGCTGCCAATCCGGCCGCGGCGCATCGAACACCCGAACCACGTCCGGCCGTGGGCGCAGCGGCCAGTCCAGCCGTGCCGCGTCGGCGTGTGCCGGCCCGGCCGACAGCACGCTCACGACCAGCAACAACGCCGTCCGCCGCATCCGTTCAGTTCACCCCGGAGGCCCCGAAGCCGGCCAGTCACCGCTGTGGACAAAGCACCTGTTCGCAGCGTGTAAACTCACATGCGCGGTCCGCAGCTTTGCGGCTAGTGGGCCGACTTCGCGTGTCTGCGACACAACCGGATGCCGGCGGTCCCCGATAAGGGGTCCGGCATCTCCGCAGACACCAGGGCCCGGCCTCACCCGTCGCCGGGCGACAACCGACACAAAAGGAACCATGTACTCATGGCTGTTGTAACCATGAAGCAGCTGCTTGACAGCGGCACCCACTTCGGGCATCAGACCCGTCGCTGGAATCCCAAGATGAAGCGGTTCATCTTCACCGACCGCAACGGCATCTACATCATCGACCTGCAGCAGACGCTGACGTTCATCGACAAGGCGTACGAGTTCGTCAAGGAGACCGTCGCGCACGGCGGCACCATCCTGTTCGTCGGCACCAAGAAGCAGGCGCAGGAATCGGTTGCGGCCGAGGCCACCCGGGTCGGGATGCCCTACGTCAACCAGCGCTGGCTGGGCGGCATGCTCACCAACTTCTCCACCGTGCACAAGCGTCTGCAGCGGCTCAAGGAACTTGAGGCCATGGAGCAGACCGGCGGCTTCGAGGGACGCACCAAGAAGGAGATCCTGGGTCTGACCCGGGAGAAGAACAAGCTGGAGCGCAGCCTCGGCGGTATCCGCGACATGGCCAAGGTGCCCTCGGCCGTCTGGGTCGTCGACACCAACAAGGAGCACATCGCCGTCGGCGAGGCCCGCAAGCTGGGCATCCCGGTGATCGCGATCCTGGACACCAACTGCGACCCGGACCTGGTCGACTACCCGATCCCGGGCAATGACGACGCGATCCGCTCGGCTGCCCTGCTGACCAAGGTGATCGCCTCGGCGGTGGCCGAGGGGCTGCAGGCCCGGGCCGGTCAGGGCAACGGCGAGGGCAAGGCCGAGACCGCGGCCGCCGAGCCGCTGGCCGAATGGGAGCAGGAGCTGCTGGCCGGTGCCACCACCACCGCGGCGCCTGAGCCCGCCGCCGGCACCGACACCACCACCGACGCATCGTAGGAAAGGCACACAACAGTGGCGAACTACACCGCTGCCGACGTCAAGCGGCTTCGGGAACTCACCGGCGCAGGCATGATGGACTGCAAGAACGCGCTGGCCGAGAGCGACGGCGACTTCGACAAGGCCGTCGAGGTGCTGCGCATCAAGGGCGCCAAGGACGTCGGCAAGCGCGCCGAGCGTGCGACCGCCGAAGGTCTGGTCGCGGCCAAGGACGGCGCGCTGATCGAGCTGAACTCCGAGACCGACTTCGTCGCCAAGAACGACGAGTTCAAGGCTCTCGCCGAAGAGGTCGTCACCGCGGCTGCGGCGGCCAAGACCTCCGATGTCGAGGAGCTCAAGAGCGCCAAGATCGGTGACCGCACCGTCGGTGAGGCCATCGAGGCGCTGTCGGCCAAGATCGGCGAGAAGCTCGAACTGCGCCGGGTCGCCTACTTCGACGGCACCGTGGAGACCTACCTGCACAAGCGGGCCTCCGACCTGCCGCCGGCCGTGGGTGTGCTGGTCGAGTACACGGGTTCGGACACCGAGGCGGCCCACGCGGTGGCGCTGCAGATCGCCGCGCTCAAGGCCAAGTACCTGAGCCGCGACGACGTGCCCGCCGACCTGGTGGCCAACGAGCGCCGCATCGCCGAAGAGACGGCCAAGGAGGAGGGCAAGCCCGAGGCTGCCCTGCCCAAGATCGTCGAAGGCCGGGTGACCGGCTTCTTCAAGGACGTGGTGCTGCTGGACCAGGCGTCGGTCTCCGACTCGAAGAAGAGCGTTAAGGCGCTGCTCGACGAGGCCGGCGTGACCGTGACCCGCTTCGTGCGGTTCGAGGTCGGACAGGCCTAGCCGCCCACGCCGGTGGGGTCGGCCCGTCGGCGTTCTTGCTAGCGTCAGGACATGCAACATGTCCATGCTTTCGGCAACGACGCGCTCGGCGATTCCGACGCGGTCGGCCTGGTTGAGCGGATCCGATCAGGCGACGTGTCGCCCGCCGAGCTCGTCGAAGCCGCGATCGCGCGCACCGAAGCGGTCAATCCGCAGCTGAACGGACTGGCCTACCAGGCGTTCGATCGGGCTCGCGAGACCGCGTCGGGGCAGGGCGGCACCGGGGGCTACTTCGCGGGTGTCCCGACGTATGTCAAGGACAACGTGGATGTCGGCGGGATGCCGACCATGCAGGGCACCGACGCGTGGCAACCGCGCGCCGCTGTCGCCGACGGTGATTTCGCCCGGCTCTATCTCGGCACCGGGCTGATCACGCTGGGCAAGACCCAGCTGTCGGAGTTCGGGTTCAGCGCGGCCGCCGAGCACCCGAGGCTGGGCGCGGTGCGCAACCCGTGGGACACCGACTACACCGCGGCGGCGTCGTCGTCGGGGTCGGCGGCGTTCGTCGCGGCCGGGGTGGTGCCGATCGCGCACGCCAACGACGGCGGCGGCTCCATCCGCATCCCGGCGGCATGCAACGGTCTCGTCGGTCTCAAACCGTCGCGGGGCCGGCTGCCGCTGGACAAGGATCTGCGCGCGATGCCGGTGCGCATCGTCTACAACGGGGTGGTCACCCGCTCGGTGCGAGACACCGCCGCCTTCTACGCCGAAGCGGAGCGGATCTGGCGCAACCCCAAGCTGCCGCCGGTCGGCGATGTCCGGGCCCCGGGCAGCCAGCGGCTGCGGATCGCGGTGATCACCCAATCGATCCGGCGCGAGACGTCGGCGGAGATGCGCGAGTTGACCTTGAAGACTGCCGCGCTGCTCGAGGAACTCGGCCATCACGTCGACTACCTCGACCGCCCGCCGGTGCCGGAGCGCTTCGCCGACGACTTCCTGCTCTACTGGGCGTTTTTGGCGACCGCGCTGGTGCGCGGCGGGCGGCGGATGTTCGGCCCCACCTTCGACCGCAGCCGGCTGGACAACCTGACGCTGGGGCTGGATCGCCACGCCACCCGCCACCTGTACCGGCTCCCGTTGGCCATCGCCCGGCTGGCGACCCTGCGCCGGCACACCGCGCAGATGTTCCGCAGCTACGACATTGCGCTGACCCCCACGCTGGCCCACGAGACGCCGAAGGTCGGCCACCTGGACCCGACCGCCGACTATGAGCAGGTCATCGACCGGCTGATGGATTGGGTGGCGTTCACCCCGCTGCAGAACGTCACCGGGGATCCGGCGATCTCGCTGCCGCTGGCCGAATCGGCGGCCGGTCTGCCGGTGGGCATGATGTTCAGCGCTCATCTCGGCCAGGAGGCCCGGCTGCTGGAGCTGGCCTACGAACTCGAAGCGGCGAAGCCCTGGCCGAAGATCACCGGCCGGGGCTGAGCTCTACTCCGCGCCGATCCGCTCCAGCATCTGGCGGAACTGGTGCTGCTCGTCTGGGGTCAGGGCCGCCAGAACCCGGCCGTCGGCGATCCGCACGGCGGCTTCGGCCTGTTTCAACAGGTCGCGACCGGCGTCGGTCAACGTCGCCGGCAGGGCCCGCCCGGACGGCACCGTCTGCGGCCGGCTCACCGCACCCCGGTTCTGCAGCCGGTGCAGCACGGTGTTCATGGCCTGCGGGGTGACGCTGGTGTGGCGGGCCAACTCGGCGCTGGACAGCCCGGGTCGAAGCGAAAGCACCCGCATGCAAACGAATTCGGGCAGCGTCAGCCCGATCGGTCCGAGCACCGCCGACACCTGCGGGCGCAGCGCCGAGCTGACCCGGTACAGCAGATAGCCCAGCGGGGCGCTGTCCACATCTTCCATATCAAACATGCTGACATACGGCGCAGCCGTTGCGAGACCTTATAAATCGTTTCCCGCGTATGACAGGTTGAAGCTCTTATTGGTCAACGGGAAGTCCGGGACGATGGTGTCGGTCATGGACAGCGGGAGGGCGGGCCAGTTGAACCAGGACGGGTCGACGATCTTGGCCCGGGTGATGGCTCCGTCGGCGCCGACTTCCACCCGGTGCACGATGGTGCCGCGCCAGCCCTCGACGATGCCGACCCCGGCTCCGGCCGCCGCGGGAATCTCCGCCTGGACATCGATCGGCCCGCTATGACCGTCGATCAGGTTGCGGCACAGCGCCACCGAGGCGGCGAATTCGTCGCGGCGGACGGTGTAACGGGCGAGCACGTCGCCGGCTGTTGCCGTCACCTCGGTCACCGGCAGGTCGGTCATCGGGTGGTCGAGGCGGGCATCGGTGACGAGCCCGCTGGCTCGTGCGACATAGCCCAGTGTCCCCAGCGCCTCCGCGTCCTGTCGGTGCAGCACCGAGGTGCCGGCGAACCGGTCGTAGATCACCGAGTTGCCCAGGGTCAGCTCGGCGATCTCCGCGACGTCGTCGGCCAGCGCCTGCAACCGTCCGGGATCGGGGAGTGCCTGCAGAACGACCCCGCCCGGCCGGATCGCCTTGCGCAGCAGCCGATCTCCGGTCACCTCGGCGTTGATGCGCAGCAGTTGCTCGCGGGCGCGCTGGGCGTGGGCATGGGCCAGGCCGAAGCCGACATCGTTGGCCAAGGCGCCCAGGTCGGCAACGTGGTTGTAGAGCCGCTCGAGTTCGACGAGCAGGGCGCGCAACCGGTGCGCCGGATCGGGCAGTTGGACTCCGAGGGCGTCCTCGACGGCCAGACTGTGCGCCAGCGCGTGTCCGGCCGACGTATCACCGCTGATCCGCTCGGCGAGTTCGACGGCGCCGCCGGCGGCCCGGCCGGCGAACAGCCGCTCGATCCCGCGGTGCACGAACCACAGCCTCGCCTTGAGCCGCAGCACCGATTCGCCGACTACCGAGAAGCGGAAGTGACCCGGCTCGATCAGGCCGGCATGCACCGGACCGACCGGAATCTCATAGACACCGGCCCCTTCCACGGTGAGGAACGGAAAGCGGCCCGCCGCAACGAAGTCCGGCGGGGGCCCGGCGTCGTTGCGCATCGGGTGCCAATCCTCGGGCCAGTGCGCATGCCGCACCAGGCGGCGTGGCTGCGGATGGCCGACCAGGGTGATCCCGTAGAGGTCGAGCATCTCCCGTTCGAAGCGGCCGGCCTGAAACGACATCCGGGCCAGGGAGGGAATCGACGGCTGCTGCGCCGGAACGGTCAGGGTCAGCTCGGTGCGCCGGTCCGGGCGGCCCGCCAGGAACAGATACACCACCCGCAGAACGTCGCCGTCGTCGTGGGCGGCCACCAGTGCCAGCCGGAAGCCGTCGGCCAGCAGCCCCGCGGCCGCGTCGGCCAACTCGGTGTCGGTGACCCGCTGAGCGCGTGAATCCGGAGCCGTCACAGTGCCCCCAGCTGGGTTGCGGCGGTGGCGAACAGACCCGCCAGCGGGCCCGCGGTCACCCCCAGGGCGAGCGACACCAGTACCCCTGCGACCAGTGCGGCCGCCACCGTGCCCGGGACCTGGATCTTCGGGCCGCCGGCGGTGGCCACGCCCAGCAGCATGCGGCCGGAGTTCGCGATCAGGGCGGCGAACGCCACCACCAGCGCCACCAGCGCCACTGCCAGGGCCCACGCCAGCCGCGCGTCGGCCAGCGACAGCGCGATCGCCAGCTCGCTGGCGAACATCGCGAACGGGGGCAATCCGAGCAGCACCAGCATCCCGACCGCGAACGCCCCACCGACCAGTCGTGATCTGCCGAACACCGCGGTGATCTCGCTGATCGCCGTCGTGCCGTGGGCGGCCTGCAACTGGCCGCCGGCCAAGAACAGCACCGTCTTGCCGACGCCGTGCGCCAGCACGTGCAGCAGCAGCGCGGCGATCGCCGGTGCGGTGCCGGCCGCCGCCGCAACCGCGATCAGGCCCATCGTCTCCATCGACGAATAGGCCAGCATCCGTTTGAGATCGGCGGTGACGGTCAGCTGCAGCGCGGCGATGAGCAGTGTCGCCAGACCAGCCGCCAGCAGCGCCGTCCGCAGGAAAGCCGGGCCCGCCGCGGCGTCGATGATCGGCTTGAGCCGGATCAGCACCGAGAACGCGACCGACAGCAGCACCCCGCTCATCAGCGCGGAAACCGGCGCGGGGGCCTGACTGTGGGCATCGGCGAGCCAGGTGTGAAACGGCGCCAGACCCATCTTCGCGCCGTAGCCGATCAGCAGCAGCGCTCCGGCCAACCGGGTGACCGCGGGGTCGAGTCCGGCGGCATGCGCCACCAGGACGTCGAGGTGCAGCGCGTCCTCGCTGCCGGCGCCGGCGTGGCGAGCGGCGAAGTGCAGCAGAACGGTGCCCAGGAACGCGATGGTGATGCCCACCGAACAGACCATCACATATTTCCAGGTGGCCTCCAGCGCGGCACGGCTGCGGTGGTGCCCGACCAGAAACGCCGTGACCACCGTGGTGGCCTCGACGGCGACCCACACCACGCCGATGTTGTTGGCCGACACCGCAAGAGCCATCGCGGCGAGGAACGCCGGGGTGAGGATGCCATACAGCCGGGCGCCACGCCGATCGGTGTCTCCGCGGGCCAGTTCGGCGTCGACGTAGCCGATGCTCGCCCAGGTGGCCAGGCTGCCGACGACACCGATCACGATCAGCATGGTCACCGACAGGGCGTCGGCGCGCAGCAGCCCGCCCAGTGCCAGGTGTGCGGTGTCACCGACGTGGAATCCCAGGGCGACGCCGCACCCGAGAATGGTCAGCGCCGAGACCAGCGTGATGACAGCGCTGAGCCGCCGCCAGCCGGCCACAACGGAGAACACTGACGCCACAACGGGTGTCAGCAGGGGAAGCAACATCAGTGAGGTCATCAGTCGCGCAGCTCCCGCAGCAGGTCCAGGTCCACTCCGCCGAAGGCGCGGCGCAGTTGTCCGGTCAGCACGCCGAGCACGATCAACACGAACAGCACGTCCAGCGATGCGCCGAGTTCGACGATCAGCGGAACACCGGCGGTCAGCAGGAACGCGGTGGCGGCGATCCCGTTGTCGAGCATCAGCAGGCCGACCGCCTGCGAGATGGCGTGGCGGCGGGTCGCCATCATGTACAAGGCGATCAGCACGGTGGCTATGGCGGCCGGGGCGGCGTTGGTTGCGGTGTTGCGCTGCAGGTCGACCACCGGCTGGGCGATGGTGAACGACACCACCACCAGGGCGGTGACCACCAATAGTGATGCCGCGGTGCTGACCAGGGGAGTGGCCTCGCGGCGTTCCTGGCGTTCGGCGCCCAGCGCCCGGACCAACAGCCAGGGCAGCAAGATGGCGCGCACGGCCAACACCCCGATCCCCACCGCGATCAGGGCCCGATCATGGTCGTGCACACCGCGGATCACCGGGATGGCGGCCAGCGCAGCGCCCTGGGCGACCAGCAGCCCCCGCACGACCACCGACAGGTCGCGGCGCCAGACGGCCAGCACCGCTGCCAGCAGCACCCCGCCGGCGGCCAGGTCCAGCATGTTGTCGTAGGTCATCCGCCCGCTCCGGTGAAGAAGTTCGCTGCCGTCACCGCCAGCAATGCCAACAGGAAGGACCCGGCCAACAACTCGGGCACCCGGAACAGGCGTAGTTTGGCGATGAAGACCTCGATGCAGGCCAGGGCGGCGGCCAGCAGGGCCACCTTGACCGCGATCGCACCGACGCCCACCGCCACCGCGACCAGGCTCGGATTCGCCCCGGCGATGCCCCACGGGAAGAACAGGTTCGCCAGCAGGGCCAGCAGCACGGTCAGCCGCATGCCGCCGGCCCATTCGACCAGGGCCAGCTTGGGTCCGGCGTATTCCAGCACCATCGCCTCGTGCACCATCGTCAGCTCAAGGTGAGTCGAGGGGTTGTCCACCGGCAGCCGGCCGGTTTCGGCGACGATGACGATGACCAGCGCGACGAACGCCAGTGCGCTGGCCAACGAGACCACCTGGCCGGGGTGGTCGAGGGTATGGCCGACGATGGCGCCCAGGTTCGCCGACCCCGCCGGGATCGACAGCGCGTACACCGCCAGCAGGATGGTCGGTTCCACCAGGGCCGCGATGGTGATCTCCCGGCTGGCGCCCATCCCGCCGAACGCGGTGGCGGTGTCGATCCCGGCCAGGGTGAGCGCCACGGTGCCCAGGAACAGCAGCCCCACCACGGTGATCAGGTCGGCGACCGGATCCAGCGGCGAGCCCGTGGCCACCAGCGGTGCGGTGGCGACGATGACCAGCGTGGTGGCGGCCAGCGCGAACGGCGCCGCGGCGAACACCCAGGTGGTGCCGCGCGGGTTGAGTATCTGCTTGCCGAGCAGTTTGCGCACATCACGCCAGGGCTGCCAGATCCCGGCGCCGACGCGGCCCTCGGCCCGCGCCCGGATCTGGCGCATCAGACCGATGACCAGGGGGGCGCCGGCGATGACACCGGTGACCTGTAGGAAACCCGCCAGGTAGGCCATCGCGTTCATCGCGCCACCAGCATCGCGATCAGCACGCCGATCGCGCCGTAGGCCAGGTACAGGTGCACGCTGCCGGTGTGGGCACGCCGGACCAGCTGTGCGGCCGCGGCGACGCCCCGCAGCACGGGGGTGTACCAGCGGTCCTCGATGACGTCGCCGACCCGCGCCCGGTAGGCGATCCGGTCGACCAGATAGGTAGCCGGCGCCTGGCCGCTGACTTCGACGTCGGTGTCGAAGCGCAGCACGTCGTCGAAGACCTGCTGCAGTGGTTGGGCGAACGAGGTCGCGGTGTACTGCATGCGCGGGGTCAGATCGTCGGCACCGCAGGCCCACAGCGGCACGGTGGCCGGGCTGGGACGTCGCCGCGAGCGCCACCGGGAGCCGATCAGCACCAGCCCTACGGCGGTGGCCAGCACGGCGGCCAGCAGACCCGGGGCCATGGAACCGTGCAGGCCCGGCATGCCCACGAACACCCCGAGCGTCGGGGCATCGGCGGCCATCAGTGTGTCGAACACCCGGTTCAGCATCGGGCCCACCGCGCCCGGGGCGACGGCCAGCACCACGCAGACCGCCGCGGGCAGCGCCATCGCGGCGAGCATCGTGCCGGGGGATTCCCGCGCCGCGGCCGCGGCATCGGTGCGGGGGCGGGCCAGAAACCCGATCCCGAACGCCTTGACCATGGCGGCCACGCCCAGCCCGGCGGTCAGCGCCACCGCGGCCACCGCCAACGGCATCACCAGCGCGATGGTGACATCGTGGCCGGGGCGGGCGTGCATCAGCGACTGGATCAGCAGCCATTCGCTGACGAAGCCCGCCCCCAACGGCACGCCGGCCGCACCCAGCGCGGCCACCCCGAACAGCACCGTGGTGACCGGCATCCGGCGGGCCAGGCCGCCGAGCCGATCCAGGTCGCGCAGACCGGTCGCGGCCAGCACCGAGCCGGCGGCGAAGAACCCGAGGCTCTTGAACCCGCTGTGGGCGATCAGGTGCAGCAGCGCCGCGGTGAGCGCCACCGCCGCTGCCGGCTGCGAACCGGCGCCCGCCAACAAGGTCGCGGTGCCCAGCGCCAGGGTTATCAGCCCGGTGTTCTCCGTCGTCGAATAGGCAAGCAGCCGTTTGAGATCGGTGGCTACCGACGCCTGCAACACCCCGTACACCGCCGATGTGCCGCCGACGATCAGCAGCGCCCAAGCCCACCAGCGTGGGCCGGGACCCAACAGCTGCAGGTCGATGCGGATGATGCCGTAGACACCGAGATTGACCATGGCGGCACTGAGCAGCGCCGAGACCGGGCTCGGCGCCTCCGGGTGCGCTCGCGGCAGCCAGGCGTGCAGCGGCAGCAGGCCGGCCTTGGAGCCGAAACCGATCAGGGTCAACACGAATACGGTGTTGCGTACGCCGTCGGGCACCGCGCCGATGCCGGCGAAGTCGTCGCCGGCGGCCGACGCCAGTATCACCATCCCCAGCAGCAGCGTCACAAAGCCCAACTGTGTCATCACCGCGTAAACCAGTGCGGCCGAGCGTACTTCGCTGCGCTGCTGATCGGTGAGCACCAAGACCAGTGAGGTCAGCGCCATCAGCTCCCAGGCGAACAGGAACGTGGTCACCGATCCCGCCGCCGGAACGGCCAGCAGCGTGACGACGAAGACCGGCAGGGCGATCAGCGGGACGGCGCCGAATCCCTCATGACGGGAGTAACCGATCCAATACAGGCCGGCCGCCACCGCCACCGCACCGGTCAGCACCATGAAGAAGCCGCCGACCGGCTCCACCCGCAGTTGCACGCCCAGCAGCGGAAGCAGCCAGCCGATCCGGATCGCGGGCAGGGTGCCGAACACGCCGGTCACGCCGACGCCGACCCCGGCGGCGCCGAGACCGACGGTGGCCGCGCCGCTGAGCAGCGGTCCGAAAGCGTTGCCGCGCAATAACTGCGGGTGAGACTCGCTCACCTGCCGGTCACCGATCGTAGTGCGGCGACGATCTGGTCGGGGGAGGGCGGGCAGCCGGGGATCTCGACGTCCACCGGAACCACGTCGCCGACGGCGCCCACCGTTCCGTAGGCCTGTGCGAACACTCCCCGGTTCAGCGCACAGTCACCGCAGGCGATGACCCGCCGTGGCTGGGGGGTCGCCTCGACGGTGTTGCGCAGCGGTTCGGCCATGTTGCGGGTGACCACCCCGGTGACCAGCAGTGCGTCGGCGTGCCGGGGGGATGCGACGAGTCGGGCGCCGAACTGCTCGGCGTCATACACCGGACCGAACGCGCCGGCGATCTCGATCTCGCAACCGTTGCAGGATCCGGCGTCGACATGGCGGATCTGTACCGAGCCGGACAGTTCGCTGGGCGCGTCGTCGGCCTCCGGTGGGCGGGCACCGGCCGGCTCGGTGAGGCGACCCAGTGTCAGGATCCTGGTGAGCCAGCTCATTGGTCGGCCCGCAGATCGTCGAGGATCGCGACCTGATCGCTGAGCAGCCCGGTCAGCGCCTTGCGTGAGAGCGCGAGCAGTTCGGTGATCACCGGTGAGGCGATGGAGTAGACCACCGTATTGCCCTCCTTCGTCGCTGTCACGACACCCGCGCGCCGTAGCACGCCGAGCTGCTGGGACAGGTTGGATGCCTCCAGCCCGATCTCGGGCAGCAGCTCGCCTACGGTGCGATCGCCATCGGCGAGCAGCTCCAGTACCCGGATCCGGGCGGGGTGTCCCAGCGTCTTGAAGAATTCGGCCTTCACCTGGTGCAGCGAGTTCGGCACGCGTACGAGGATAGCATCGAAATGATCAATTGAAAATATTTTCATCTGTTGTGGTCTTCGCGGGTTCCCGGCGCCACCCCGGGCACGCTTTGACCGGCCCGGTAGGGCAGGATGACAGGTGCCGTCGCGACCGATTTCCGCGATGGCGCTGTCATGCGCGGAGCCCGAGGAGCCTGATGACGGAGCCGACGAGTAACGACCGGGTCTCACCGACCGGCCGCCCCCACTACTCCCGGGTGCTGCTCAAACTCGGTGGGGAGATGTTCGGTGGCGGACAGGTCGGGCTCGACCCCGACGTCGTCGCCCAGGTCGCCCGCCAGATCGCCGAAGTGGTTCGCGACGGTGTGCAGGTCGCGGTGGTCATCGGCGGCGGCAATTTCTTCCGCGGCGCGCAGCTGCAGCAGCGCGGCATGGAGCGGATGCGCTCGGACTACATGGGGATGCTCGGCACCGTCATGAACAGTCTTGCGCTGCAGGACTTCCTGGAAAAGGAAGGCATCGACACCCGGGTCCAGACCGCGATCACCATGGGACAGGTCGCCGAGCCCTACATTCCGCTGCGGGCCCGGCGGCACCTGGAGAAGGGCCGGGTGGTGATCTTCGGCGCCGGCATGGGGCTGCCGTACTTCTCCACCGACACCACCGCCGCCCAGCGAGCGCTGGAGATCGGCGCCGAGGTCGTACTGATGGCCAAGGCGGTCGACGGGGTGTTCACCGAGGACCCCCGGGTGAACCCCGACGCCGAACTGCTCACCGCGATCAGTCACCGCGAAGTCATCGACCGCGGCCTCCGGGTGGCCGACGCCACCGCGTTCAGCCTCTGCATGGACAATGGCATGCCGATCCTGGTGTTCAACCTGCTGACTGATGGAAATATCGCGCGGGCGGTCGCGGGTGAGAAGATCGGAACGCTGGTCACCACCTGAGAGCTCGGTGGGGTACCACCCGCTTGCGGGGGAGAGGAACGGCACACATGATCGACGAGGCTCTCTTCGATGCCGAAGAGAAAATGGAGAAGGCCGTGGCGGTGGCCCGCGACGACTTGGCGACCATCCGCACCGGCCGGGCCAACCCGGGCATGTTCTCCCGGATCGTCATCGACTACTACGGCTCGCCCACTCCGATCACCCAGTTGTGCAGCATCAATGTGCCCGAGGCGCGGCTGGTGGTGATCAAGCCCTACGAAGCGTCCCAACTGGGTGCCATCGAGACCGCGATCCGCAACTCCGACCTGGGCCTGAACCCCAGCAACGACGGTTCGCTGATCCGGGTGGCGGTGCCGCAGCTGACTGAGGAGCGGCGCCGGGAGCTGGTCAAGCAGGCCAAGGGCAAGGGCGAAGACGCCAAGGTCGCGGTGCGCAACATCCGGCGGAAGGCGATGGAGGAGTTGCACCGCATCCGCAAGGACGGCGACGCCGGCGAGGATGAGGTCGGCCGCGCCGAGAAGGAGCTGGACCGCTCCACCGGGCAGTACGTGAGCCAGATCGACGAACTGGTGAAGCACAAAGAAGGCGAGTTGCTGGAGGTCTAGCGGCCGTCAGCAGTCATACCCCGTGGCAGACAACAACACCGGCGTAGACGCCGCGGAACAAGAGCCCAAGCAGTCCCGAGCCGGACGCAACCTGCCGGCGGCGATCATCGTCGGCGGCCTGCTCTCCGGCATGCTCGTCGCCACCCTGCTGTACGCCCCGCGGCTGTGGCTGCTGATCCTGGCGGTGGCCGCGCCGATCGCCACCCATGAGGTGACCCGTCGGCTGCGCGAAGCCGGCTACGACGTGCCGTTCGTCCCGCTCGCGCTCGGCGGCCAGGCCATGCTGTGGATGAGTTGGCCCTACGGCCCGGTGGGAGTGCTGGGGGCGTTCGGCGGCACCATCGTGCTGTGCATGGTGTGGCGGCTCGTCGACCAGGGCCTGAACCACACCCCGGTCAACTACCTGCGCGATATGTCGGCGACGGTGCTGATCGCGGTATGGGTGCCGCTGTTCATGAGCTTCGGTGCGCTGCTGACCTATCCGGATCCGCACGAGGGCGCCGGGCGGGTGTTCTGCCTGTTGCTGACGGTGGTGTTCTCCGATATCGGCGGGTATGCGGTCGGTGTGCTGTTCGGCAGGCACCCGATGGTGCCGGCGATCAGTCCGAAGAAGTCCTGGGAGGGCTTCGCCGGGTCGATGGTGTTCGGGTTGACCGGCGCGGTGCTGGCGGTCACGCTCTTTCTGCACCAGCCCGCCTGGACCGGCGTGCCGCTGGGGCTGTTGCTGGTGCTCACGGGGATCCTCGGTGACCTGGTGGAGTCGCAGGTCAAGCGCGACCTGGGTATCAAGGACATGGGCCGGATGCTGCCCGGCCACGGTGGCATGATGGACCGTCTCGACGCGCTGCTGCCCGCCGCGGCGGTCACCTGGATCGTGCTGACCGTACTGACCTGACCATGAAGCCACAGCTGGTGTTCACCGCGCCGCGACGGGCCCTGCCGCCGCGGCACCTGGCCGACCTCGACCCGGCCGGCCGTGCCGCCGCCGTCGCCGAGCTGGGCTTGCCGGGGTTTCGGGCCAACCAGCTCGCCCACCACTACTACGGCAGGCTGATCGCCGATCCGCAGCAGATGACCGATCTGCCGGCCGCGGTGCGCTCGGCGGTGGCCGACGCACTGTTTCCCACGCTGTTGACCGCGGTGAGCGAGATCGAATGCGATGCCGGCGAGACGCGCAAGACGCTGTGGCGGGCCGGCGACCACACCAGGTTCGAGTCGGTGCTGATGCGCTACCCCCGCCGCAACACGGTGTGCATCTCCTCGCAGGCCGGCTGCGGCATGGCCTGCCCGTTCTGCGCGACCGGCCAGGCCGGACTCACCCGCAACCTGTCGACGGCCGAGATCCTCGAGCAGGTGCGGGCCGCCGCGGTGGAGTTGCGGGACCGCGATCATGGTCGGCTGTCCAACATCGTGTTCATGGGGATGGGGGAGCCGCTGGCCAACTACGCCCGGGTGGTGGCCGCGGTCCGGCGGATCACCGAACCGCCGCCCAACGGGTTCGGCATTTCGGCGCGATCGGTGACGGTCTCGACCGTCGGGCTGGCCCCGGCGATCCGCAAGCTCGCCGACGAGGGGCTGGGGGTGACGCTGGCCTTGTCGCTGCACACGCCCGATGACGAGCTACGTGACACCCTGGTGCCGGTCAACAACCGCTGGAAGGTCGCCGAGGCGCTCGATGCCGCCCGCTACTACGCCGATGTGACCGGCCGGCGGGTCTCGGTGGAATACGCGTTGATCCGCGACGTCAACGACCAGCCGTGGCGGGCCGATCTGTTGGGCCGCAAGCTGCACAAGGCGCTGGGACAATTGGTGCACGTCAATCTGATTCCGCTCAATCCGACACCGGGCAGCGACTGGGATGCCAGCCCCAAGCCGGTGGAGCGGGAGTTCGTCCGGCGGGTACGGGCCCAGGGCGTGGAATGCACCGTGCGTGACACCCGCGGACGTGAGATCGCCGCTGCCTGTGGTCAATTGGCGGCGGACAGCAAGTGAGCGACCCGCGCGTGCGCACTCACCACGCCGGGCGATCGGGCCTTAGCGCAGCCAGCCGCGTTTGCGGCCGATGATGTCGCGCAGCACGACGAACAGTGACAGCGCGGCGAACCCGAGCAGGAAGTAATCCTCGACGTGGCCGACGTGGTTGCCGCGCAGCATCAGCAGCAGGAAGCCGACGATGCCCAGGCCGACGATGTGCCAGGTGCGGTAGTTGATCGCGCTCCAGCCCCAAGCCGCGGACGGAACGTCGGCGGTGTCAACACCATGGCGCTCCACTTCGGTACCGGCCACTTCGACTCCTCTGTTGTTCACCTGAGCGACTGCGCAACATTCTGGCATACCGCCGTGCTAGCCGATCTCGAACGTCCGGTAGGCGGCCCGGCCGACGATCTCGGCCAGGCTTTCGGGGGTCCACTGCTGTTCGGCGTCGAGCAACATGCGTGCGGCCGCTTCACAGATCGCCAAGAACACCTCGGTGAGCGCCGCCAGCGTGCGGTCGGACTGTTCCCGTGACTCCAGCAGGGGGCGCATCACGGTGGCGACCCGCTCGGTGAGGCGTGCCCGGCCCGAGACGACGGCGGCGGCCAGCACCGGATCCTGGTCGGCGGTGAAGATGATCCGCCACGACGCCGGACGCTCACGCACGGTGGACAGGAACGCGCAGAACCCCGCGACGAACCGGTCCTCGACACTGCTGGCCCGTTGCGGCGGCAACGCGGCGAGCAGACTGGTGAGCATCAACTCGGTCTCCCGGTCGAGCAGGGCGGCGAGCACCTCGCCCCGGCCGTCGTAACAGGCGTACACCACCGGCCGGGTGACCCCGATCCGCTCGGCGATGGCCGCCATGGTCACCCCGGCGATGCCGTGCTCGGCGGCGATCTCCAGGGCGGCGTCGAGCACCTGCGGGCGACGTCGGTGCGGGCCGAGATGCTCCGCGCGGGACCGGTGGGGGGCTGGTTCCGGCACCGGATCAGCGTAGTTGGATATCGGCGATGACCAGCACCGGCCAGGCGACGATCTCCCCGAGTACGGAGAACACTTTGTCGGCGCCCCGGACCTGCGTCAGATGCTGGTAATGGCTACCGGCCCAGAACAATCCGATCACCAGGTAGGCGCCGAGCAGCGTCGACCCCATCACCGCCAGATAGAGCAGCTGGCGGATGCTCACCCGGCGGTCCAGCAGCTGCCGCAGTCCGTCCAGCCTCACCGGATGCTGCCCAGGATCGGCTGGGATTCGATGAGTGGCTCGTCGCTGGGGGCCCGGCCCTCACCGAAGACCCGGTTCGCCTGCTTGGCCCGGAATTCCAGATGGGCCTGCGCCGGCACGGCGTAGCCGAAGCGCCGCTGGGCCTCGCGCGGTGTCGTGGTCACCGGGTTGACCGGCGGGATCGACCGCAGCACCCGGGTGCCGATCGGCAGCGTCATCGGTGAGATCAGCTGCAGCAGCATCAACTGCACCCGGGGGCTCAGGCTCAGCAACGTGAACGCGGCGCTGAGCGGCGGAACGATCAGCGCGTCGAGCACCCGGGAGGTGCCCACACCGCCGAGCTTGCGCATCCAGCGCGGCATGGTCGCCAGGGTGCCGCGGCGCAGGAAGGCGGTGATGACCAGCGTGGCGGGCCACAGCACCCGCGGCAACGATGAGGGCAGGATGACCTCGGCGTGCAACAGGTGGGCCATCGCGCGCCGGGCGATGTCGGAGTCGATCAGCTGCGGGCGCATCTGCTCGAAGTAGGCGCGGATGCCCTCGCGGGTGCGCGGCACGTCGGCCGGGTCGAGGGTCTGCAACTCGGCCGCCTTGGCGCAGTCGGCCCAATAGGCCGCCTCCTCGTCGGCCGACAGCCGACCGGGCCCGTACTTCTCGTAGGCGTACAGGATCGAGTGCCAGGCCGTGAGGTGGATCCACATCTGGGAGGCGGGGTCGTTGGCGTCGTAGTTCTCTCCGGTGACCGGGTCGACGCCGATGGCCTTGGAGTGAATCCGCACCAGCATGTCGGCGGCCTCGACGGTGGTGCGGCTTTCGCCGAAGGCCACCATCGCGAAATAGCGCAGGGTGCGGTCGTAGCGGGTGCGGGGCCGGTCGTAGATCGCCTGGGTGGCATCGACGGAGGCGACCAGCCCCGGATCGAGTTCCTCGATGACCACCGCGCGCTGGAAGCCGATCGACAGCGAGGTCGGATAGCTCCAGACCTTCCAGGTCACCGAGTCGGGGCCGAAGAATCCATAGTCCTCGGCGGGCTCGGCGTCGGGCAGGGACAGCCATTCGCGCAGCGTGCTCAATTTCCTCCGCCTTTCCAATTTCCTACAGTGTGTAGGATTCTGCCCGCGGGCCGAAGGACCGTCAAGGGCCGGGTTGCCGCACTACCGTGGACGCCATGGCATCTGATGCCGTCGAAGCGCCCCCGAGCTGGCACTTCGCCGTGGCGCCGCCGCGCAGCGCGCCCGGCGTGACCTCGAT
>Ga0182736_1000439_pt1 | contig 65284 bp, 46 predicted proteins | sample eDN5th30CKraftBY_FD_128882 | JGI IMG/M metagenome (GOLD analysis project Ga0182736, IMG submission 128882) | Enriched backyard soil microbial communities from Emeryville, California, USA - eDNA 5th pass 30_C Kraft BY (version 2) (version 2) | ecosystem: Environmental > Terrestrial > Soil >... | reverse complement strand
TTGCCTATTTTCAAACAAGGCACCTACCGGGCTTTTGAGTTAAAAGGCGACTCCATGCTGCCTTTACAGCCCGGAACAGTAATTATATGTGAGTATGTTGAAAATTGGTTTGATATTAAGCCTGCCCAAACCTATGTTATTATATCTAAATCAGATGGTATCGTATATAAACGAATTGCGCATAAATTCAAAGAAGAGAAGGGATTAAAATTACTTTCAGATAATAAAACATATGACCCTTATTGGGTTGAAGCTACTGATATATTGGAAATCTGGAAAGCAAAAGCTTTCATCAGCACTAATTTTCCAGACCCGGCACCCGAGCCGAGCTTAGAAACTTTAACGGCTATGATGGCACAAATGCAAAAAACAATCAGCGGGATAAAGCCCGAATAAATTTTTCTATCGATGATACAGCATATTACCGTTATCGGTTCTGGAACAATGGGCAATGGCATTGCACATACTTTTGCTCAATATGGTTTTAACGTCTCTTTAATTGATGTAAATGCGGATGCGTTATCCAAAGCATTGATTACCATAGAGAAGAATCTAGAAAGGCAAGTGCAGAAGGCAACAATCAGCGAAGAAGAAAAAGCCAACACCCTACAACGTATACAAACTTTTACCTCGTTAAAACCCGCAATTACCAACGCACAGTTGGTAATTGAAGCGGCGACGGAACAACTGGACGTCAAGTTAAATCTCTTTCGGGAGCTAGACCATTTATGCTCTCCAGGAACTATATTGGCTTCTAACACGTCTGCTATCTCTATTACAAGATTAGCTGCTGAAACGAATAGACCAGACAGAGTGATAGGCATGCATTTCATGAATCCAGTGCCCGTAATGAAGCTCGTTGAGGTCATACAGGGGTATGCAACAAGTCAAGAGGTTGTAGAAACTATTTCGAAGCTTACGCAATGCCTGGAAAAAATTCCTGTTGCTGTTCAAGACTATCCCGGTTTTATCGCCAACAGAATACTGATGCCTATGCTCAATGAGGCTATTTACAGTTTATATGAAGGTGTCGCAGGGGTCCACGAAATTGATATCGTTATGAAATTGGGTATGGCCCATCCCATGGGGCCATTGCAACTAGCAGATTTTATCGGTTTGGATGTATGTTTAGCTATATTAAAAGTACTTCAGGATGGTTTTGGAAATTCTAAATATGCACCTTGCCCACTTCTTGTTAATATGGTTGCCGCAAGACAGCTCGGTATAAAATCGGGCATAGGTTTTTACGATTATCGTAAAAACACAAAAGATTTGGAAGTAGCCACTCGCTTTACAAAAGCCCTCAAAAATTAACAACTTTATTCAGTAGTTCGATAAAATGGAAAAAGAATTCAAAAGTTGTCGAGACTATGCACCAAGAGAATCCCACTACGAATCAAATCTCTCTAATTGTTTCAGTAAGGTAGCGAAATCTTTAGGATAAGGTGCCTCAAAATGATATTCTTTGCCCGTTATGGCAAACGAAAGTTCTCTAGCATGTAAGGCAAAACGTTTTATAATGGGGAGCTCCTCTTGTCCCTTCCCGATTGTATACCCTCGTTTAATTTGTGAAAGATAAACCGGCTTACCTTTATACAGGCTGTCGCCTACAATCGAAGCGTGCTGGGTAGCTAAGTGTATACGTATCTGGTGCATTCTCCCAGTAACCGGTCTGCAGGCTACTAAAGTAAAATGTTTAAAATAGGCAATAGAATTAAACCAGGTTTCCGCCAGCTTTCCATTTGCCCGATCAATGGTAACATTCTTATTTCCTAAATTCAAAATTGGCAAATCCACTTTAAGATCTTCAAACACATGCGTCCCTCCGATGATAGCATGGTAGATCTTACTTACTCGTCTTCTTTCAAACTCTATGGAAATGGCACGATACGTTTCTGGATTCTTAGCTATTAGCAGCAAACCCGAAGTTTCTTTATCAATACGATGGCAAACTTGTGCATCTGCATGATATTGTTTCGCCATCCGCAAAATATTCACCTCTCCCCCACGTCGTTCGTCTAATGACGCAATAAAAGGAGGCTTATTCACTACAATTAGATTATCATCTTCAAAAAGTATCAGATCTTTAAACTGTGGGAATTTAAAATTAACCAGGCTCTCTTCCATAAGCACAAAGGTAAAAAAAGGAATTCAATATAGAAGATAGCTACAATTTTAAAAAGGCGATTAATATGAACAGGGAGATACTAATTTACACAAACGTAGAACCGTTAAACCTTTGTCGCCACCACCATTTGGTCTAGAGTTGGCTGTTCCGCCCCTCCTTCATTTTCTATTGTTATTGCAAACATTTCCGCTCGTTTAGTAACGATCATTTTTTGCAAAACGTTAAAATCAGTTGCATTAAAAACCCCTGCGTTCACAGGTTTTCCATCAACAATAGCCCATAACTGATATTGCTTACCTACAGGTAAGGCCGGCAGGCCTTGTGGCATTAAGTATAGGTCTTTGGTTGTCTGATCCCAATAGAGGGTTGCCACACTATTTTCATGTCCTGTAACGCCTACCAAATTATATTTTACAACAGATGGTTTAGCAACAGCCATGAGCTCCTCTTGTTTACTTTGCACCTGCTCCATAAAATTAATATTTTCTGCTAAGAGAGATCGTTGCGCAATAGTAAGAGTGACTATTTTTGACTTAAGTTCCTTAACTACATTAAAGTGATAAATCGCACCTATCACCAATAACAGCATACAGGCTGCCGCCGTTAAAGCGTACCAATTAATTTTCGAAGCTCGATGTATTTCAACCTCTTTAACTTCATTCGCTTCCTTATTTTCATCGAGCAGCAGCCCCTCTTGTATCAAGGTATCAAAAATCGATTCTTTCATTGCTGCAGGAGGCTGCTCTTGATTTTCGACGGTTAGCAGCCTACCTAGCGTATCCTCTGCCTCTTCCAGTGCCTGTTTAACTTCCTGATATTGTACACACAATGACTCAAGCTCACGGATTTCTTCATCCGTTGCCATACCGAGTACGTATGCCTCAATAACTCCTGACGATATGTATTCCTTAATATCCAATTTAACCAAGAATTTGCTTTAACTGAATTAATGCAGCCCTTGCACGCGTTTTAACTGTACCCAACGGAATATTTAACTCTTTAGAAATCTCATCTTGTGTATATCCCTGAAAATAAGCCATGTCTATTATAATCCGATAATCCTCCCTTAATTCTTGTATAACCTTATTCAAGCCTAAGTGGTCGGTTTTAATATAAGTAATAAATCTTTCGTTAGCAATAGGAGAATCTGGTTCTAAGCTGTTTGTTTGGCTGTCTCTTTTAGATTGACTAGATCGTTTAAAATCAATCGCTGTATTCCTTGCAATATTAATCATCCAAGTAAACAACCGGCCCTTGGCAGTATCAAATTGTGCTATATTACGCCAAATCTTCACAAAAGATTCTTGGAGTAAATCGGTAGCTTCCTCACAATCACCAGTAATACGTTTAATAACGCCAAATAAAGCTACAGCATAGTTATCATAGAGATAAATATATGCGCGTTGATCTTTACTTTTCAGCAAATCAATTAATTGTTCGTCCGTATAATTGGGTTGAGTTAGCAAAAAATGTTAATAAAATAAAACTTGTCTATGTGAAACTATTTCCGAACCACATTGCTTAATTTCTCAACATGCTATGCATCAATTTTGTTTTTACAACCATTATAATAATTTTATATTGATACAATATACGAACATTCTTTTATTTTAGTTTTTAAAAGGTAATTTTAATTGACAGCGAGGGGCAAAGACACAAAAAACACAGTACCCTTTTCTTTGCCTTCACTTTCTGCCCAAATCTTGCCGCTGTGAAGCTCCACCAATGTTTTAACAATTGACAGCCCTAAGCCATTACTGCCCTCCTTTCCAGTTGGCACAGCACTTAAGCGCGCAAATTTTTTAAAAAGTTTTGTTTTATCTAGTTCAGAAAGCCCCTGCCCTTCATCCCTAACAGCAATTAAAGCCCTATTATCTACCTCGCTCGCAATAAGCTGTATAGTCGATTCTGGGTAAGCGTATTTTGAGGCATTACTTAATAGGTTTTCAAAAATTTCCCGTAGCCTTATTTTGTCTCCTGCTATTGGTTTATTAACAGAATTTTGGCAGACTATTTTTTGCCTTTTTTGATTAGCTATGATTTCAAAATCTACCAACAGGTCTTTAAAGAGCGTATCTAATACGCAAGCTTCTATTTTAAGCCTCATAGCCCCATCTTCTATCTGCGATAGATTTAATAAATCATTTAAACTGGAAAGAATAAAATCAGAAGATTTAATAATCCGTTCCGTCATGGTGCAAATGTTATTAGGCTCGTTCTTTTCCCTTTGAATCAGCTGGGCATACAATTTTATAGACGTTAATGGGTTTTTAAGATCGTGCACAGCCGCATTCATTAAATCAGTCTGTACCCGTACGGCATTGCGTGTTGCTCGCCTAAACTCTAATTCATCCGTCACAATTGAACCTAAACTGCTCAACATTTTAAGCTGCTTTTCTGATGGGTATTTCGGAGCTGGATCAACCACACATAACGCACCGATTTTATAGCCATCCGAAGTTTGGATCGGAGTAGCCGCATAAAAATTAACCCCCTTGTCTTTAAAAGAATCGGGATCATGGACAATAGCTGCTGCATCATCAATCTCGTTAAACACCGTAACGTTATCCTGTAAAATGGTCCAGGAGCATAAACTATCCTCGCGATTGGTGTATCGTTCAAATAAGCCGGTAGTATCAGACTTTAAGAATACCTTTTTCTCATCCACAAAGGAAATAAATGCACAAGTAGATTCAAAAAGATCCATTGCTAATTTAGCTATCTTATCAAACGCATCTTCTGGAGGCGTATTCAGAATATCATACCGATATAACTTCCTTAAACGATCGCTATCGTTTGTTGGAATTATCTTTAACTGTTTATGATATATTCCCATAGGCAATAATTATGGTACAAAACTATTATTAATAGTTGGAACTATCCTTAGCAATAGTAATCTCGGCTTTTAAGATGATTTTTTTTTGACATTATGCAATATACAAAAACCTATTCATAACGCTAGCTTAATATTCAATCTTACAGATATAAAAAACAGTTTTATAAATCCAATTATCACCTATCCTCGTATGTCTAATCAAGAACAGGAATTAATACTTAAAATTGATAACCTATGAATGATTTAAAAGAAGAAAAGCAACTGTACAGCACAGGCAACCTATCAAGTACTGCGTTAAAACGACGTTCCTTTTTAAAGTATGCAGGAGCAAGCATGGCGGTTACGGCAATTGTCGCCGCAGGTTGCCACGATCATAATGAAGTTCCAGATATGGACGAAGGCGTTTATTTAGGCAAAGGAGACGTTGCTATCTTAAATTATGCTTATGCATTAGAGCAGCTAGAAGCAGCCTTTTATACAAAAGTAACAGAAACTCCATATGGCGATATATCCGATTTGGAAAAGAGCTTATTAACAGATATACGCGATCACGAAATAGCCCATAGAGAATTCTTTAAGGCAGCTTTACAAGGAAACGCGATTGTTAATTTAGAGGTAGATTTTTCTTCAGTAAACTTTAGTAGCAGAGAAAGTGTGCTTACAACAGCTAAGGCATTCGAAGATCTTGGCGTTTCGGCTTACAACGGAGCGGGGCAACTGATTGAAAAGCCCGATTATCTTTTACTTGCCGGTAAAATTGTTTCGGTTGAGGCGCGCCACGCCGGATTAATTAGCGACCTGATACAAAATGGCAGCTTTGCAGGAAGTGACGTAGTAGATATGAACGGACTGGAAAAATCCATGAGTCCATCGCAGGTACTTACTGCAGCAGCACCATTTATCAAAACAAAAATTAACGCACGGGATTTACCCACTTATTAATTAAATCGCTATGAATATTTTTAAAATAGTTACAGATATAGAGCACTTGGATATCGATATCCATGAAAGATTAAATCCACGTAGAGCAGCAATTAAAGCCCTGAATTCCTTTGGGGCAAAGGTAGTGCTTTCAGCCTTACCATTTACTGTTGCCTCCATGTTCAACAAGGCTTATGGGCAAACTATACCGCAAAAAATCATTGACGTACTCAACTTCGCTTTAACATTGGAATATTTAGAAGCAGAATTTTACACTAAGGCACTAGCCTCTAACGGGCTAATTGGAGATACTGCCGCCCGAAATGCCATTACCGTGATAAAAAACCATGAAGATGAACACGTAACATTTCTTAAAGCGGCCTTAGGTAATCAGGCTGTAGCAAAACCAACCTTTGATTTCACAGCCGGAGGAACCTTCGGAGATGTATTTTCTAATTACGATACTTTTTTGGCGGTAGCTAATGCATTTGAAGATACTGGTGTGCGCGCCTATAAGGGTCAAGCTGGCAATCTAATGGAAAACGATGATATCTTACGATATGCATTAAATATCCATTCAGTAGAAGCCCGCCATGCATCTCATATCCGACAGATGCGTCGCGCCAGAGGTGGTGCAGCAGCCAATTTAAAACCATGGATAACGGGAGCCAACGATACGGGAGTAAGCGCTGTAGACCCAGTTTACGCCGGGGAAGACAATAAAATACAAGCAGGTGCTGATATTACATCCTTTAATGGTGTTTCCGGTAAACTAAGTGCTAACGTCGCTACAGAAGCTTTTGATGAAGCGCTATCGAAAGAAGCCGTACTTGAAATAGCAGGGCTTTTTATCGTCAATTAAATTATTTAAATAAAAGGTGGCTAAAAAATAGGCTTATCCGTTTTATCCCGGTAGTTGAAAAAATCTTGGCCACCTTTGCATTACTTAACATCAAACTTATAGCCTACCCCTTTTACAGTAGACACATAATTATCGCCAATTTTTTCTCGTAATTTCCGGATATGAACATCAATGGTTCTGTTGGTAACTACTACAGAATCTTCCCAAATACTCTTTAGAATGCCCTCACGAGTATATACCTTACCCGGTTTAGAAGCTAATAAGTACAGTAATTCAAATTCCTTTTTTGCCAAAACAATTTTTTTGTTATCCTTATACACTAAAAATGTTTCCCTATCAATTATCAGATCTGCAATTTCAATCTTGTTTTCTATCGCCTCTTCACCTTTACTATTTCTACGTAAAATAGCATTAATTCTACTAATTAGCGCTCTAGGCTTAATAGGCTTGGCAATATAATCATCAGCTCCAACGTTAAATCCGGCTATTTCAGAATACTCTTCACTTCTAGCTGTTAGAAACACCATAAAAGTATTTTTAAATTCGGGCATACTTCTCATTATCCTACATGCCTCTATACCGTCCATTTTTGGCATCATAATGTCTAGAATAATAAGATCAGGACTTATTTTCCGGGCGCTAGAAACGGCTTCCTGTCCGTTAGCGGCTGTAAAAACTATATAACCTTCTCGTTTTAAGTTATATTCTATAAGTTCAACGATATCCGGTTCGTCATCAACCACCAGTATTTTGTATTTGGAACTGCTCATATTAATAATTTTTGGCTAAATTATGTACTTAATCGAAAGTAAACGTTAATATAGTATTAACAAATCATTAATAATAAACCTCCGCTTGACATCCCGTTAAAGTAACGTTTTTTCTAAAAAATCGGCCAATTCAGTTCCTCTTAAATTTTTCGCAACAATTACTCCTTCCGGATTCAAGAGAAAAGAAGCTGGAATACTAGATATCTTATACAATTCGGCAGCTTTACTGTTCCAAGCCTGTAAATCCGAGACATGCGTCCAGGTCAAATGATCATCTTTAATTGCTTTTAACCAAGCAGCCTGATTATTATCTAAAGATACGCCTAGAATGGTAAAGTTTTTATCTTTGAAAACATTATATTGTTTCACGATATTAGGGTTTTCTTCTCTGCAAGGAACACACCAGGAAGCCCAAAAATCAACCAATGTGTATTTACCTTTAAAATCAGACAACTTAACGGTCTTACCTTTTTCATTCATGAGTTCAAAATCAGGTGCTTTTTGTCCTACGGCTAAAGGTTTCAATTCCGCCATATGTGTCACGAAATCTCTAACGGCAGCATTTTTAGGAAATTTATCTTTTATCGAATCGGCATACACCATCATCTCCTGCTCATATAACGAAGGGTCTAAAGAACTAATGGCATAAAATCCGGCTAAATTATCTATATTTTTATGGGAGAAATCTAATACGTCCGTAGAAAACGCATCCAGATTTTTCTTATACTTAGCAAACAACTCATCTCTTATTTCCTTTTCCTTTGCCGGCTCCTTACTTAAGCGCGTTTGAAATTCTCCTTCGATTTCGCGCGAAATATTAGCATAATGAGTATTAATCTCGCTAAAGGCTCTAATCTTAGCCGAAATTTCCGACCCCTTCACTTCATAATTACCATTTGGATCTTTGAGGTTAGCTTTAAAGTTTACATCTTCGCCATTCGTTAAAACAAAGAAGTAATTATTATCGCCAATTTTCAAATTGTAAAATTGGGGAATCGGTGCAGTTCGTCTAAATCTAAATTGATTATTATCATTTAAAAAAGCCGAGTCAACAACCTCTCCACCTTCATAGAGAAATACCTTTTTAACAGCATCGTTATTGGAAAGTTCTCCATTTAATACAAATTGATCCTTATTGCTACACGCTGCCAGCGCAACTGCGCATAAAGCTATTATTAATTTCTTCATTGAATTGTTTTTATAGGCATTGCCTTATTATTTTAAGCTCAGGCAAACCATTATTAAGTTCATTCACTCAGTCTAAGATAGCAAAGCTTTTGCTTTTTGCAAGGCAACTGGCAAACCATTCGGGTCTTTACCACCCGCGGTAGCAAAGAAGGCTTGTCCTCCTCCCCCGCCTTTTATTTCTTTAGCCAACTCCCTAACAATTTTCCCTGCATCCAATCCCTTTTCACTCACTAAATTATCAGCTATCATAACAGCCAAATGAGGTTTACCTTCCATATTGGAAGCAAGCACTAAAAATAGATTTTCAGGTATTGATTGCTTGATCGCAAAAGCCAGATTTTTAACAGCGTCTGCACTGGGCAAATCAACGATATCCATTATCAGGTGAATACCGTCCACTATCGTAGCTTGAGCAAGCAGGGTATCTTTTAATTGATGCGCCTTCTCCAGCGTAAACCGTTCTACCTCCTTTTTTAATTTTTGGTTTTCCTGTAAAACTGCCTGTAGTGCGGCCGTTAAATCTTTAGGATTTTTCAACAGTTCTTTTAGTTCGTTAATGCTATCGCCCTGTTTCCTTATAAAGGTTTCGGCCTGCCTTCCGGTTATGGCTTCCATGCGGCGTACCCCAGCCGCAACAGCACTCTCGCTGATAATTTTAAAGAAACCTATATTTCCGGTACTGGCGATATGCGTACCGCCACATAACTCTTTCGAAAAGTCATCATCAAAGGTAATTATGCGGACGTAATCCCCATATTTCTCACCAAATAGTGCGGTTACACCCATTGCCAAAGCATTGGCATATGGCACAGCACGCTGTTCTTTCAGGCTAACATTTTCCCTGATTTTTTGGTTGACTATCTGCTCTATTTTGGTAATTTCCCCATCACTAACCTTAGCAAAATGTGAAAAGTCAAACCGTAATAAATCGTCATTCACCAAAGAACCTTTTTGGTTTACGTGGTTACCAAGAACCTGCTTTAAAGCCGCATGTAATAGGTGTGTAGCCGAGTGATTACGCTCGATAGCAAGCCTTCTCTCCCCATCTACCTTTGCTATAAAGGTGCCCGCTAAATCCGTCGGCAATTTATCGGTAAAGTGGATAATTAATCCATTTTCCTTTTTGGTATCGGTAATAGCAATTATTTCCCCTGTTTGACTATCTTTCAATGTACCTTTATCACCAACCTGCCCTCCGCCTTCTGCATAAAACGGCGTATTCGCCAGCACCAGCTGATATTGATCTTTTCCTTTGCCAGATACCTTTCTATATTTCACAATTGTAGTCGTCGTCTGTAAGGTATCGTATCCTTCAAAAGTAGTATCTAAAGCATCGTTAAGTACCACCCAATCGCCAGTATCAACCGTAGTAGCAGCCCTGGAACGTTGTTTTTGCTGATCTAGTGCTACTTCAAAGCCTTTCATGTCTATTTCCCAACCCTTTTCGCGAGCCATCAATCCAGTTAAATCGACCGGAAAACCGTAGGTATCATAAAGCTCAAAAGCAAAGTCGCCATTAACTATTTTATCAGTGGCATGGTATCCTTCAAAACGTTGAATTCCGGCAACCAAAGTTCTTAAAAAAGAAACCTCTTCTTCCAAAACCACCTTTTGTACAAAATCTTGCTGTGCAAAAAGCTCATCAAAAACGCCTTTAAACTGTTCTGCCAATATGGGCACCAACTTATGCAGAAAAGGCTCCTTAAAATTTAAAAAGGTATAAGCATAGCGTACCGCCCGGCGCAATATCCTCCGGATTACGTAACCTGCCTTATTGTTCGAAGGAAGCTGCCCGTCTGCAACAGCAAAAGCAATGGCACGGATATGATCTGCCATAACACGCATGGCAATATCCTGTTGCTCATTATCGCCATAGGCTATTTTTGCTTCTCTGGCAATAACGCTAATCAGTGGCTGGAAAACATCGGTATCATAATTTGATGTTTTATGTTGCAATACCCGCACCAAACGTTCAAAGCCCATGCCCGTATCTACATGTTTAGCAGGCAAAGGCTTTAATGAACCATCTCTCTGGCGGTTAAATTGCATAAATACATTATTCCAGATTTCAATTACCTGCGGATGGTCAGCATTAACCAAGGTAGCTCCGTCAAGCGTTTTACGTTCATCGTCACTCCGGCAATCAATGTGGATTTCTGAGCATGGCCCGCAAGGTCCTGTTTCGCCCATTTCCCAGAAATTATCTTTTTTATTGCCTTTTAAAATTCGTGAAGAATCAATATGTACTTGCCAAAAATCATAGGCCTCGGCATCTGCGGGCAAGCCTTCGCGCTCATCACCTTCAAATACCGTTACATATAAACGATTTTTATCAATACCGTAAACTCCGGTTAAAAGCTCCCAGCTCCAAGCGATGGCTTCCTTTTTGAAATAATCGCCAAAGCTCCAATTGCCCAACATTTCAAACATGGTATGGTGATAGGTATCTATTCCTACCTCCTCCAGATCATTATGCTTTCCCGAAACTCTTAAGCAACGCTGTGTATCTACCGCGCGCGGAAATTTTATTGGTGCTTCACCCAAAAAAAGTTCCTTGAATTGGTTCATACCTGCATTGGTAAACATTAAGGTAGGGTCATTCTTTACTACGATAGGTGCTGAGGGTACAATCTCATGCCCTTTACTTTTAAAAAAATCTAAAAATGTTTGTCTTATTTCTCTACTAGTCATTCACCAGAATATTATTCGTTCGTTATCTGCGAGCAAGTATCCAAAAAGCAATTAAAACTCATTCTTTTTGAGCCACCTCACTACATTAAAGTGCAGACAAAGTTAAGGTATTTCGGTAAAGGTAGGTAATAGAATTATTGTTAAAAGCGGAAAGCGAAAATATAAAAAAGGCAAGCCTGTGGCTTGCCTGCAACGAAAGAACCAATGTATTCTTATTTTGCACTCAATTCGGCAAAATATTTATGAAATAAGGGTATCGTCTCAATTCCCTTATAGTAGTTGGCAATATCATACTTCTCATTTGGCGAATGCAAGTTATCGCTATCTAAGCCAAAGCCCATCAACACAGTCTTCAGTCCGAGTTCTTGTTCAAACAAAGCCACAATCGGAATACTTCCACCGCCTCTTGTTGGTATCGGGGCCTTACCAAAAGCCTCTGTAACAGCTTTTTCAGCAGCCTTATAAGCCACACTATCTGTTGGCGTAACTGCTGGCTCCCCCCCATGGTGAGGTGTAATCTTCACCTTTACATACTTTGGTGTAATACGTTCAAAATGTTGCTGAAATAACTTGGTAATTGCTACTGATTGCTGATTTGGCACCAAACGCATTGATATTTTGGCGTGCGCCTTTGAAGGAAGTACTGTTTTTGCTCCTTCACCGATATAACCGCCCCAAATACCATTTACCTCCAAGGTAGGCCGTGTACCGGTACGTTCAATCGTGGTATACCCCTTTTCTCCCCACAGCTCATCGATACCCAGATCGGTTTTATATTCCGCCTCATCAAAAGGCGCTTTGTTCAGCGCTTCCCGCTCTTGTGCGGTCAATTCCACCACATCATCATAGAAACCCGGAATGGTAATGTGGTTATTTTCGTCATGCAAAGAAGCGATCATTTTGGCTAAAATTGTTGCCGGATTAGCTACCGCCCCGCCGTATACCCCGGAGTGAAGGTCCCGATTCGGACCGGTTACTTCCACTTCCAGATAAGAAAGCCCGCGTAAACCTGTTTCTAAAGACGGGTGTTCCAGACTGATCATTGCCGTATCAGAGATAAGTACCACATCAGCTGCCAAGCGCTCTTTGTTCGCCTTCACAAAAGTGTCAAGATTTTCAGAGCCCACCTCCTCTTCTCCTTCAATCATAAATTTGATATTACAAGGAAGCCCTTCAGTTTGCTGCATCAATTCAAAGGCCTTTACGTGCATGTACATCTGGCCTTTATCATCACAGGCGCCACGGGCAAATATTTTTCCCTCGCGCACGGTTGGTTCAAAAGGTGGCGTATGCCAAAGTTCAAGAGGCTCTGGCGGTTGCACATCATAATGGCCATATACCAATACCGTTGGTTTAGACGGATCGATAATTTTTTCTCCATATACAATAGGATAGCCCGCCGTTGGGCATACCTCAACCTGATCAGCACCTGCTGATCTCAGTTTTTCGGCAATATAATCTGCAGTTTTCAGTACGTCTCCTTTATATTTAGAATCGGCACTTACAGAGGGGAAACGAAGCAGCTCAAATAATTCGTCTAAAAAACGTTGTTTGTTCGCTTCAAGATAATCTTTAATGTGTGACATAATTATTGTGTTTGATACAAACCTACATAAAATCGAATAAAATCCAAGATTTATGCAGTTACACTTCCTTTAATGCTTTCTATGAAAGCGGGAATTTTACTTTGGTAATCCGGTTGATTCAGTAAACGAACAAAAGCACTACCCACAATAGCCGCATCTGCATAATTTAAGGCATGTTCAAAACTCTTATTATCCGCTATCCCAAAGCCAACTACCAGCGGACTTTTTAAATTTAAGGCCTTTACCCGTTCAAAATAGCGGGTTGTTTCTTCCGAGACAGCTAAATTTTTACCTGTGGTAGCATAAGAAGATACCATATAAATAAATCCGGTGCTTAGGTTATCGATCTTTCTGATCCGTTCATCAGCCGTTTGCGGTGTAATCAAAAAGATATTGCTGACATGATATTTTTCAAAAATCTCCCGATAATGCTCTTCATATTCATACATCGGCAAATCGGGTACGATAACACCATCCACGCCCACTTCGGCACAGGCCTGGCAAAAACGTTCAACGCCGTATTGTAGCATCGGATTAACGTAACCCATTAAAAACACCGGAATTTGCACTTGCTTACGCAGTTCTTTCAATTGATTAAATAGATAATCTAAAGACATGCCATTTTTCAAGGCTTCTTCCGAGCTATGCTGAATCACTGGCCCGTCAGCAACCGGATCAGAATAAGGAAATCCTATTTCGAGGAAATCAACACCGGAAGTTTCCAACAGTTTCGCTATAGCTACCGTATCATCCAGCTGTGGGTAGCCTGCAGTATAGTAAATGGAAAGCGGCTTTTTATCTCCTTTATTTTTAAAAAGTTGGTTAAGTCTATTCATTTTAAATAATTTTAATGCTGTTGAGTTGAAGTACGTATACGGAAGACTATGAAATATAACGATATTAAAAATCAAAGTATTTCATATAGTTATCCAGGTCTTTGTCTCCCCGCCCAGATAAACATACCACCACATTATCTGCTGGCCGGAAGGTCATTTTCTCCAATTGTGCCAAAGCATGCGCACTCTCAATGGCTGGGATGATCCCCTCCAATCGGGTTAATAATAAACCGGCCTGCATCGCCTCATCATCGGTGATACTTACGTACTTTGCCCTTCCAATCTTATGCAGAAAAGCATGTTGGGGGCCAATGCCCGGGTAGTCTAAGCCTGCCGAAATAGAATAAGGCTCTATCACTTGTCCGTCGGCCGTTTGCATCAAGATTGTACGGCTTCCATGTAACACGCCTTCCTTACCCAAAAGCGAAGTTGCCGCAGAATGTCCGCTATCTACTCCTTTGCCCGCAGCTTCCGCAGCAATGAGCTGTACCTCTTCGTCATCCAAAAAGTGGTAAAACATTCCCATGGCATTACTGCCACCACCTACACAGGCAATCGCATAATCAGGTGTTTCGCGCCCTGTTTTCTCCAATAATTGCTTGCGCGTTTCGGCCGATATTACTGATTGGAAACGTGCTACCATGTCTGGGTAAGGATGCGGGCCTACAACGGATCCGATAATATAATGCGTATCTACCGGATTATTGATCCAGTCGCGCATCGCTTCATTTGTTGCATCCTTTAATGTTTTACTGCCCGATTTCGCAGCCCGTACTTCTGCTCCCATCATTTTCATGCGGGCCACATTAGGTGCCTGCCGCTCGATATCTATCTCGCCCATATAAACCACGCAGGTAAGTCCCATTAGCGCACAAACAGTTGCTGTTGCAACCCCGTGTTGGCCAGCGCCCGTTTCGGCTATGATTCTTTTTTTACCTAAGCGTTTAGCCAATAAAATTTGGCCGATGGTATTATTCACCTTATGTGCTCCTGTATGGTTAAGGTCTTCCCTTTTCAGAAAAATATGAGCACCATATCGCTCCGATAGCCTTTTTGCTAAATATAGCGGCGATGGTCTTCCCACATAATCGCGTAGTAGCAGCTCAAATTCGTTTTTGAAATCATCCGAATGGATAATATCTAAATAACGTAACCGTAATTCTTCAATATTGGGATACATCATTTCGGGAATATAGGCTCCGCCAAAATCTCCGTAGTAGCCTTTTATATTAACCTGGTAATTGCTCATTTTTTTTTATAAGTTTTACGTTATAAGTTATAAGTTATAAGTCATAAGTTCTATATTACGCTTAGAACTTACAACGCATCACTTACAACTTTTTAATTTTTAATAAAGCCGTCTCCAAAAGTTGTACATCTTTAAATCCCGGACGCGATTCAAATTTCGAATTTACATCGATTGCAAATAGACGCGGATCTTTTAATGCTATTGCCTCATTCATATTTTCAGCACTTAAACCACCACTTAAAAAATAAGGTTTCTGCAAGTGATATCGCCGAAGTAGAGACCAATCAAATTGTTTTCCACTACCGCCATGAGCTGGGGTCTTGGTATCAAAAAGAAAATAGTTTGCCACGCGCTCATAAGGCTCCAATTGCAGCCAATCAAAACCGTCTGTAATGCCAAAAGCTTTAATCACTTCCACGCCAAAAGCACCAACGTCAGCCACAAAAGCAGGCTCTTCCTGTCCGTGTAACTGCACCATATCAAGACCATATCTATCAATTGCTTGCTCTACGGCAGCGACCGAAGCATTCACAAAAACACCCACTTTTTTGATGGCTGTTAACTCCCTAACAAATTCGGGCGCCAGGTTTTCCACATAGCGCTTAGAAGATTCATAAAATATAAAGCCGAGGTAATCCGGTTTTATAGCCAATACTTCCGTTATATTGGCCGGATATTTCATGCCACATATTTTCAATTTTATAGAACTCATGTTAATATACTGCTGTTTCCCGTTTCACCAATTTATTAAAGCTATTCAGGGCCTTTTTCGCAAACAGTGATTCCTCCGCTTCATAATAGCAATCGGCAAAAGACTTCTGCTGGCAAATGGTCTGAATGGCCACAGCGGCATTGCACAGCACCACATTATGTTGTGCCGTAGTTCCTTCACCACTTAATACGGTAATAAAGATCTTTGCTGCCTCTTCTACAGTTTCTCCGCCCCCAATCTCCTGAGCATCTACCTTATTAAAGCCTAGCCTATCGATGGATACGTATTGTTCACCCAAATTACCTATAAGCTTAAAATCGCCGGTTAAAGATATTTCATCATAACCATCCAAGGCATGTAAAATGCTATATTGTTTGTTGGTCCGTTGATATAAATAGCCATATAGGCGCGCCAGTTCCAAACTATACACACCAACCGATTGATAGATCGGTTCGGCCGGGTTAACTAAGGGCCCTAACATATTAAAGAAGGTTTTAACGCCCAGTTCGCGCCGTATAGGCGCCACCGCTTTCATAGCTGGGTGGAACAATGGTGCATGCAAAAAGCAGATTCCAGCTTCATCAAGACTCCGATAAATCTCACCGCTATCGTTAGAAAACTGATAGCCCAGATATTCCATTACATTAGAAGATCCGCATCCAGATGAAACACCATAATTTCCATGTTTAGCTACAGGATAACCCGCACCAGCAACAATAAAAGAGGCCAGAGTAGAGATATTAAACGTATTTTTACCATCACCACCTGTGCCGCACAGGTCGATAAGTTTATAGTCTTGGAAATCAATTTTCAAGCGTAAATCCAACATCGCATCTCGAAAACCGGCCAGTTCATCAACCGTGATGTTACGCATACAATAGGCTGTCATAAAAGCAGCCATTTGCGAGGTATTATATTTACCGGAAGTTATATTCGTCAATATTTCATAAGCTTCCTCTTTGGTAAAGGTTTTGCTTTCAAATAGGTGCGTTAAAATCTTCTTCATCTAATTCAATTGATAATAGCATGAGCAATGGTTATTGGCTAACAACAGTGCTAAATATAAAAAATTATTTCTGATTTAAACCCATAAAAAAAGGGCTTGCGATATGGCAAGCCCTTTTTGTTATATGCTATGTTATTCTCATTACAAATGGTACCGCCACAAAGTTATCCTTTGTGCCACCACCAATTGATATGTGAATAATTTGTCTTCATCTTTATTGAGAACAAATATGGTTAATAAGATTAATAAAAGCAAATGATTTTAAAAAAAAACTGCCTTAATTAAGGCAATACCGTTGGAGCGTGTGTGGTTTTTAAAAATAAAAAAGCATCGAACAAAGATACGAGATCCGTAGTATCATAGCTCGATTTCCCACTGTCCATCCCATAGCCCACAAAGCGCAAGGGCTTTTTCTCCCCATCTACATTAAACCCCTTCGTTTCTACCCAGTAATTAGCGGGTAAGATTCTTTCAAAATAAGCTTCCCAAGAACCTGCTATTGGTTTTTCCAGTGGCACGGGCAACATTACGTTGCCACGTGTAGGCATTCTTTCACTTGTGCCGTTATGCACACCTTCCGCCGTGACTGTTGCCAAGGCAGCATACTGATCAGGAAACAATCTAAGCAAGTAAGCACCCATACCGCCCACTGTATTGCCATAGATTCCCTTTTTAGCAATATGTGCATTATGGGCCCAGATAATCATCTTATCTTGCGGAGTACTTAATAATTGCGCCGCATTATGGGCCATAATACTATCCCGTGCACTTTCAGGGAGCACTCGGTAAAAAGGCTCAAAGCCCTGTTTCAGGTTCATCAATAAGAGGCGACAGTTCTGTTTATCTTTTTCCGGAAGTTCCATGCCGGATAGTCGCTTTTCCACAGAATCTGCTAAAAGATAGCCGTTTTTACTGCCCGTTCTAATCAGCTGAGCGTCTTCTGCTCTTCCTTCCCATAGTGCATCTTGCCTATTGGCCGCCTGTAGCAACTGCTGCATAGTACCGGCCAACGGCAAATTATGCAATAGGCTATCGAGGGCCAGCACATCTTGCGACAGATAAGGGTAATCCAAACCGGCAATAGTGAGCTGCCGTTGATGACTTTGATTATAAACTTTCACCCAATCTAAAAAGGCACGTGTTTCCTCATTCTGCCAAATACGCAGCATATGGGCCTTCATTAAAGCTGGAAGATCCGTACTGTCCTGTAAGCGGCTATTCATCAGCCAAGTATCCGCTAAATCATTTTCAAAAGCAATGTAATTAAAACCAAAATCTTCCACCAACAACCTGCTTATCCAAAAACGAATTGTATAAAATTCGGCAGTGCCGTGTGTTCCTTCACCTAAACCAATTATCCGTTTTTTCGACATGGTGTTAACCAAGGGTTGAATAGCTGCTTTAAACGATTCATAATCCGATAGCGAAAGCGAATTGACAACTTGTGTGGGCTGTGCCTTCGAGATAGACATTAAAAAAATGGCCACTAAAAAAATAACGATCTTATGCATATTTCTTTTTTTACCCAAAAATATCCGCCCTATCTGATCCTACCAATTCTGTACGGCAGAATAACGTACATACCCCCTGAACATCACGTGCTATAAACATTCGTCATACAAAAACGGCTATTTGTCGTGTTTATTTGCTAACTCATTCATTTAATCCGAATTTAGAAGCATGAAGAAAAACGGTGAAGGTTTTTTATCCTATCCTCTGGTATTAGAGGGGCTCGTTTGGTTACTCTATGTAGCGATGTATAAATACTCTTATCATCTCGATCATGGCAATTTTCCGCCATCAACAAACTTATATTTCCCCTATAACATCGTATGCCTGTATGCGCTATGTTCTTCCCTATATCTTATATTTTACTACCGGTATTTAGTTCCCCGTTTCCTGTTCAAGAAGCGATACGGCTGGCTATTGGGGCTTACCTTTAGCTATATTGTTATTGTAGGCACGATTAACAACCGATTGTTGGCTTGGGGCTTTACAGCAATAAGCGCTACGCCCGAGCAAACTTACTTTGCCTATTTACAGCGAGGCTATTTAGATTGGAACCTCATCACTACCGATGCCATTGCCTTTCTTGCTGTAGGTTTTTCCATCTTCTCCTATCGCAACGAAGTGCTCCGACGGAAAACAGAAACAGCCCATTTAGAGCTGCAGTTACACCTACTTAAAGCACAGTTGCAACCTCATTTTCTCTTCAATGCGCTCAATGGTATTTATGCTATGAGCCTAAAAAACTCGAAAAATACATCGAAATTTATCTTATTGTTATCGCAACTCATGCACTATATTTTACATGATGCCGCCAAAGAGCAAGTATCCTTATCGGATGAGATCCGTTTTATGAACATTTATTTTGAGTTCGAGCATTTACGGTTTCCCCAAGCCGACATCCGCGTGGAAGTAACTAAGCTAGATGATACCCGTATTTTACCACCATTGCTGTTTCTACCACTGATGGAGAATAGCTTTAAGCATGGCAAACAGACCGCAATAGATGAGGCCACGGTAGACGCCACATTAACGCAAGAAGGAGATTGGTTGCAGTTCCGCATTTCGAATGAGCTATTGCCAAAATCAGGGCTGCCTAACATCCAAAAATCGGGCATAGGCCTTACTAATCTCCAGAAACGTTTGGCGCGTTATTACCCAGAACGCCACCAGCTTCAACTTCATCAAACAGAAAATAAGTATATTGCCGAATTGAGAATTAAATTATGATAACATGCGTTGTACTGGACGATGAGCCACTGGCACTGCAAGTGCTCGAACATTATATCAGCCAAAGCAATCACCTCCGTTTAGTGGCAAGTTTCCGGAATGCCATAGCGGCTTTTGAATATCTGGGAAAACACCCGGTAGATTTGCTTTTTTTAGATATTGAGATGCCCTTGGTTAATGGCGTGCATTTTTTAAAAGTCTTAGCTAAGCCTCCAAAAACCATCTTTACAACAGCATATAAACAGTATGCTTTCGACGGATTTGAGCTTAATGTTGTAGATTATTTACTCAAACCATTTTCCTATGAGCGCTTTAGTAAAGCTGTAGAAAAGGTAAAAGGTACTGTATCCGAAGCTGGAACTCCTTCCCAACCTTTATTCATAAAAACGAAAGGGAATTCGATCCCCATTCATATGGATGATATACTCTACGTCGAATCGGCAAGAGATTATATTATTGTTGTAACTCTGCTTCAAAACTATTGGCTATACCATACCTTAAAAGGTTTTTTTGCCAAGCTAGACAATAAACAGTTTCTACAAGTACATCGCTCTTTCCTTATCAATCGGCAGCACATCAACCGTATCCAATGTGGAAAGATCACTCTTTCCAACAATGCTAGTATACCTATTGGGAAATCTTATCAGCAGCAGGTACACATGGCGCTTCACCTATAAGTTTTCGTTAATCAGCAATTAAAAACAAAGAGAATTGGATTTTATTTTAATACTCCTTAAATTACTTTGCCCCATCTTCTTTAATCATTTTACGCGCGACCTCAAGTGCATCCTCATCCTTAGCCAGTATATCCGGGATTACACCGGTACCCTCCCATCCTTCCGTCGAGTTTGGAGCGATAACCATTTTAAAAGGTACAAAAGCAATCAAATTATTTTTTAAGGGTATAAAAGTACCAGCAATACCCGCACCTGCGGTAGTATCACCTACAATCGTTGCTCTACCTAATTTCTGCATGGCAAAAGCCAGGCCTTCAGATGCCGATCCTGTTCCCGGGCCTACCAGTATATACACTTTAGCATCCGGGTTTCTTCTTCCGGGCACATAAGAATAGGTCCACTCCTGCTCATCCATTTTACGGTCTTTATAAAATCCATTCAGGTAAAACTTTTCCTCGCCTGGATGATAAAAATACGACGCAATAAAACGTCCCATATGTCCAGTACCGCCGGGATTATGCCGGATATCCAAGATAACGTGTTTACTATGGCTTGCCATATTCATCGCAGCAGCAGCCATCTCAAAAGATTCTTGCGTGCCCCAAAATGGTCCGGGGATATTCACATAAGCGGTAGATGTTTCGCCATCAATTTCCACTCCTTTAAAACCGTAGTTCTGTTTCTTCATGCGCCCCAACTCCGGGTCATCACCTTTTTGCTTTCCCCGCGGTGTGATCATACGCTTAAACATGTCTTCATTGCGCATTATACGCAAGTGTACATCTTTATGTATTTTTCGTAGATCTGCCGTTAGCTTTGCCGCGAGCGAATCTTCACTAAGCCCTTTGTAGCCCCCCGATTTCTCATTTTTTATTAATCCCTTTTTATATTGAGCAGAAATCTCCGGGAAAGGGTATACCTCGGTCAACTTATCCGCCAAGGTTAACACCACATCATGTACATCCGTATCTGCTATAGTCTGAGCCTTTAGCGAAGGCTCGGCAGCAAAGAAAAAAAACAGCAAGAAAATAAAAATCTTCGGTCCGTAGCTCATAAAAATTAAATTATGCAATAAAAATTCGTCCGCACAAATATATTAACTTTACTAAAGCTATGGCGCTATTAAGCTGGTTTAACAAAGTATTAACAATGATATTGATTACTTAATAGTCAACTCAGCCAATACCGGCGAATGGTCTGATGCATAAGGTTCTATAAGCACCTTATGCGAACGTACGCTGATCTGCTCTGGTTTACGGTACAAAATATAGTCAATAGTGCGGTTTGGTTTTACCGATGGAATGGTATACGCCAATAAAGGATCGCTATTGCGCCTTTATCCTTCGTTCCAGCTAAGGATACACTTACTATAATTGATACCATTAACAGAGCACAGCTGCTTCTACTTATTATTTTCATACTCGTTATTACTTTTGTTAGAGGTTATATATTTGTTTTATCCGTTGTTCATATTTACGAAAAACTGCCTGTGCTTCCATTACGGCATTGCCTATGGGCTTATCGGTATAATTTTCGTGGCTATTGACCCATTGCCACTCCCAATCTTTCATCTGTTCATCAAAAATTTTCCAATCCGGTGTATGCTTTTTTTCATGGCAAGATCTTAAGTAAGTAAAAAACTGCTTCCATCGGGGTCTGCGATTCATCTGCCATTTGGATTTTTTTAAGGCGAAAAAATACCATAATAATCATCCGATGAAAAAAATCCTTAACAAAATAATGCAATCTATAATTAGTAAGTAATTAACGAGCGGCTCAATGAAACACAGCAGAAGCATTTTAAATTTTCCTCAAAACCAAAACGACTATCATTTGTTAATTAATAAGAAAACATTTTAAATAACACACCTATGTTAAACAACGAAAAATCAATTTCAATTTTAAACGATTTAATTGAAATCAATAACGATCGCGTAGCAGGATTTGAGAAGGCTATAGCCGATATTAAAGACGAAAATGTAGATTTGAAAGCGCTCTTTCAGGAATTCACTGCTCAGAGCCGGAAATTTAGTCAGGAGCTCACAGCAATTGTTACCGCTCATGCTGCCGATGCCGAAACCGGAACCAGCGTGGCCGGTAATTTGCACCGTGCTTGGATAGACGTTAAGGCTTTGTTTGGCGGGCGTGATCGGAAAAGCATATTGGAAGAAGCAGAACGCGGAGAAGACGCCATAAAAAAAGCGTACAGTGACGCATTGAAAGACGGCTCTTTATCTGGCGAAGCTATTCAGATTGTGAGCAGACAGGCCGAGGATATTAAAAGTGCCCATGATAAAATCAAAGCGCTTAGAGACGCTGCTTAAATTGCATTCTAAACAATTTAATTAACAAGCTGCCGAATGGCAGCTTGTTTTATACTTAACCATTTTCTGCAATCGGGCATAACACCTAACAATTGCTGCTACCTTTCCAGATTCAACTCCATTTGAATATTGCAGCGCTTATAAGGGCTTGCATGTCCAATTACTTTTTTGAAACCCAGCTTATGATATAAATTAATGGCAGGCACTGGGATAGTATTGCTTTCAAGGTAGATTTTCCGGGCCCCCTGGGCTTTCGCTTGGTTTATTATTACCTGACCAAGCAACCAGCCGATACCCTTGCCTTGAACTTTTGACGAAACCGCCATTTTTGCTAACTCATAATCATAGATGGGATCATCCATTTTCACGAGAGCGCAGGCGCCAACCGGTTCTTTTTTATACAGCGCAATCATAATATGGCCACCTCTATCTAGTATGTATGCTTTCGCGTTATCCAATGCCTTGACATCATTGTCTTCCAGTTCAAAATAATTGGAGATCCATTCTTCATTAAAAAATCTATCTTTGATTAAAAGTAAATAATCGTTATGAAACACTACTTCAGTTATCCAATTCTTGCCATTGGTCTATTCCTCTTGTTAAGTCAATGCCAACAACCAACGGCAAAGCAAGATGGACAACAAGACGAATTCAACGACCAAAAGACCGATGCAGGCACTCAGGCAGATACCTGTTTGGTAGCCGTACTGGATATTGATAGCGTTGCTAATCTGTCAGATAGCCTATACATGGTATTTAAAGTATATAATCCCACCACGGATACCTTGCGCTTCACACAATACCATACACCATTCGAAGGCTTTATTAACAATTTTTTGACTATAACCGACGAAACAGGTGAAGAAGTACCTTATCGCGGTGCCATGGCTAAACGTATCATGCCACCGCCGGCAGAGACCTACTGCGAAGTAGCACCATCTGAAACCGATAGCGTTCGCTTCTCACTTATAAAAGGCTATGCCATAACAAAACCCGGTACTTATACTATACAATACAATGCCGGCAATGTAAGCGGTATGGCTAATGGTACTCCGGTACAAGTACGGGTGGAAAAGTAGTGGTAGGAACCACTACTTTTCCAGTTTCACCGTCAGCTCTTGGCTATTGGTATAGTACTGAATGCATACGCTTCAACTCTTCTACTGGTATTTTTATTACTTTTCTATCATAAGTCATTAAGCCATTCACTTCGCCTTCCACGTCAGTCGTCTGTGTATATACTGCAGCAGATAAACCATTATTTTCTTTCATCCGCACAATTTGCTCAAATTTGTGTTTATAGTTACCCAAGAGTTCCTCTGCGGTGTGATAAGTCTGATAACCCCAGTTACGCATTTCGGGATTCCAAAGATGATTTTTCACGGGATAGCCAATTCCACCGAATTCACCAATTACACTTGCACGTTCAACCGGCATGGGCGGGATATCTACTTGCGTTTGATAAGTATGGATATCGTGCATATCACCTACAGGGCGTAGCGCCCATCCACTTACGGCATTCACCAATCTCGTAGAATCCAAAGCTTTAACGGCAAGTGCTAAACGGGCAGTCGCATATTGCCCCCAACCTTCATTCAATGGTACCCACGTAACAATACTGGGTGAGTTAACATGCTGATCGATCATCCGCCGCATCTCCCATTCAAATTGGGCTGTACTCTCTGAGTCGCGGTAAAGATCATCTCCATTCTTAGCAACGTGCTGCAAATGGAGGGGTTTCTCTTCGTTTTCTTGAGGCTCAATCACCATACCAGATGGCATGTCCTGCCATACCAACATTCCCAATCGATCACAATGATAATACCACCTGTCGGGTTCCACTTTAATATGTTTTCTGATCATGTTAAAGCCCATCTCTTTGGTTTTCACGATATCGAACACCATCGCATCTTCTGACGGTGGCGTGTGCAAACCATCTGGCCACCAGCCCTGATCAAGCGTGCCATACTGAAAGATTGGCTTATTATTTAAAAACGTATATTTTAATCCGTTAACCGTACCTATGCTAATTTTACGCATCCCAAAGTAACTTTTCACCTCGTCCAACACCTTTCCATCTTTATTCATTAAGGATACCTGTAAGTCATATAAAAATGGCTCATCCGGAGACCATAATTTGGCCCCTTCAATAGGAATCTCTACCGCCTTATTTACCGTAATCACTGTGGTAGATAGTCGTTTTTGCTTATCAAACACGCTAATATTCACCTTATACAACGGCCGTAACGGCTTATTGGAAATCGGCACAATTTTAACCGTTTTTCGGTCTATGTCAGGTACAATACGTAGTTCGCTAATCCAGGCTTCATTCGATACGGCCTCCAGCCATACTGTTTGCCAAATACCACTCACCGGCGTGTACCAAATACCCTGCTGTGGTAGTTGTTGCTTACCTCTTGCTTGTGTGCCGTAACTAGAAGGGTCATCCACCGCCACAACCACCTCTTGCTTTCCGGTGTCGTTGAGGTAAGGGCTAATGTCGAATGAAAAACGATCATATGCCCCTTTATGTGAACCTACCAATGCCCCATTTACCCAAACCGTTGCCGACCAATCAACTGCGTCAAAGTTCAAAATAATGGCCTTATTCTTCCAGTCAGCTGGAATCGTAAATTCCCTTTTATAATAGAGGCGATCTTCAGGTAGGAATGATTTCTTTACGCCAGATAAAGCTGATTCAATGCAGAACGGGACTAAGATTTTACCTTCGTAACTCTTAGGCATCACTTGCGTTTTAGCGGTAACGGCATAATCCCATAACCCGTTTAAATTCAACCAGGCTTCACGTTGCAATTGTGGCCGCGGGTACTGTTGCCAAACACCTTCTGGTGTTACATGTTCTCCCCAACTGGTCATTAACGAATTCGGTTTTGCCTGCCATGATTGGCCCATGGCTGAAACAACAGAACAAATAGCAAAAAAAATCGTAATGAAATAAGGTGCTTTTTTCATCTTTGAATGTATGGTTTTATAGTTAGTAATTGCGTTGGCGACGTTTATCTACTGTTGCAAAAAACAAGAAATTAATCTGCTAATTTTACTCAAAAATTGACCGTTTCGTCTCAAATGATCAAACCAGAACTAAAAAAAGTCCCGTGCGGCCACCATAAGAAAGCACACGAGACTCATAAAATTATTTGGTTGCCAAAACGGTCTATCGTTTCTTCTGTTTTCTTTTTTCCTCTCCTATTTTAAGAATTTCATCATAGGGTATTACGCCTACCTTTTCCGCCCATTGATCATAATCTTTCGAAAGTTTGGCCACCACATCAGGCCGCTTAGTTGCCAGATTGTTAAGTTCAGCCCGATCCTTATTAATATCATATAATTCCCATTTAGCGGCATTTTTAGGCTCATAAGCTTTCACCAACTTCAAATTACCTAATCTTACTGCGGCATTACCTTCATGTTCCCAGAAGATCGGCTTTTGGTGAATAGGCCGTTCATTTCCTTGCAACAACGGTAACATGCTCTGCCCCTGCAAAGGCGTAATGTTGTGCCCTTTGTATTGTGCTGGGTACTTGGCCTTAGTTACATCCACAATCGTAGCCATAATATCTGGTAGAAAGCCATACTGGTCAGTAAAATGCCCTTGTGCTGCTTTAGTAATTGTTTTTGGCCAATGTACAATTAGCGGTGTACCAATACCTCCTTCGTGTACCCAATGTTTATATTTCTTGAAAGGTGTAGCAGAAACATTGGCCCACGATTGACCATAATTCAAGAAGTAACCTTTTTTAGTACCAAGCAGATTCTTTTTGCCGCTACCCAACTCCCCTCCTTCAGCACACGCTCCATTATCGGTCAAGAAAAAAATCAACGTATTATCTAACTCGCCCGATTGTTCAAGCGTTTGTATCAGTCGACCAATATTCTGGTCCATACGATCTACCTGTGCGGCATAAATAGCCATGCGATAGTCCATCTCATCTTGCTGTTCCGGTGTAAGAGCATCCCAGTCTGCACCATCATCGGGGCTCAAGGCGGTCTGTTTACTAAGCACTCCCAATTTTTTCATTCGTTTCAAACGCTCCTGTCTTAGGGCCTTCCAGCCCTTTTTATATTTTCCTCGATATTTAGCAATATCCTTTTCTAAGGCATTGAGTGGCCAATGCGGACTTGTATAAGCGAGATACAAGAAAAAAGGTTGCTTTTTTTGAGATTCGTTCTCTTGAATAAAACGGATAGCATAGTCGGTAAAAGCATCGGTAATATAAAAATGATCGCCCTCTGGTTCAATCGGGTCGTTCATAAACGTTAAGCCCCGCTTTCCTGTTGGATGGAAATAGTTAGCCGCACCTGCCAATATTCCATAATACTTATCAAAGCCCCTTTGTAACGGCCATTTGCTCCTGTCGTGGTAGCCCAAATGCCATTTACCAGCCATCGAGGTTTGGTATCCAGCCTGCTTTACCACCTCGGCAATGGTAAGCGATTCATTATTGATATCCCCTTGGTAGGCAGGTAATCCATAATTAAATGCAGTACTATCTTCAGGGTCGTTAGTCATATGCCCAATTCCAGCCTGATGCGCGTATAAACCTGTCATTAAAGAGGCTCGACTTGGGCAACAACGGGCACCATTATAAAACTGCCTAAACCGCAGACCACCAGTGGCAAGCCTATCAAGATTAGGCGTCTCAATTTCTCCGCCATAACAGGCAATATCCGAATAGCCCATATCATCGGCCATAATAAGTACAATATTTGGCTTTTTAACCTGCGCATGCAGGAAAAATGAATGCAGTAGCAGGCAAATCACCCCTAATAAAGATAATCTAGCGTTCATGCTTATTCTTTGCGTTTTTAATTGGTTTATCCAAAGCCGCACCCTTGTCTCCCTGTGTTGTCATCCAAGCATTTAACTGCTCGGTGTATTTTTCTACAACCGTATGATACGCAGGATTATCGGCAAGGTTTTTTAACTCGTATGGGTCTTTCTGAATATCGTACAGCTCAAGCGGAGGTCGATGTGCAATCCTTTCCGTAAGTTTTTTCGCCTGCTCATTGTGGGCAGCTTTTCGAATCCAGGTAGTCCATGCCAACTGATCATTTTGGGTATTCATCATGTACTTGATGTAGTAGTTGTCATCAGATTTGAGATTTCTGATTAACTTATAATGATGATCTCTAATACTCCTAATCGGGTAAGGTGGCCCTTCCGGTATATTGTTGTGAATGCCGTAAGCAACCTCCCGATGGGCTGTCTTTCTTCCTTGCAACACACTTTTAAAGCTCAGGCCATCCAAACCAGCAATAGGTTTACCGCCAACGATATCGATTAAGGTGGGCGTAATATCTTCATATTGTATGATAGCATCTGTTTCTGTATGAGCTTTTACTTTTTTCGGCCACCGAACAATCATGGAGCTTTTCTGACCATTGTCATACAAGTTCCATTTACCCCCTGGAAACTGCGGTCCTTGCTCACCCAGAAAAATAACGATGGTGTTTTCTTCGGCTCCTACCTCCTTTAATAACTGCATGATATCACCAACCTGATTATCCAATTGACGCACCTCAGCTAAGTACTTACAAAACTGCTCTCGGGTGAGCTCCGTGTCCACCCAATGTGGTGGCAACTTCAAGGTTGCCGGATCAAATTCCGAAGGATCGCCCACTGTCCACGGCGCGTGCGGATTAATGCTCATGATGAAAAGGCAGAAGGGATCACTTTGCGTAATATAATGCTTCACACTGTCCAACGTATAGTCGTCTGTTTTAGCCACGCAGTTCGGTTGAAAACCAGGCACCCGATCAAACGGAAAAACTGATATCGGTTTGGTTACATGGTCTTTTCCGGTCAGCCCCACGCGGTATCCAGCATCGTTCAAGTAATGCACTACACTTTTTAAATCGCCGTATACCGGCTTATGATTTTGATAGGCACCATGCTTTACCGGATAAAGGCCTGTAAATAATGAAGCTCTTGTTGGTACGCACATTGCCTCCGAGGCAATGATTGAATTGAACTTTAGCCCTTGATCTACTAAAGCGTCAATATTTTTTGTTTGTATATTCTGCCCACCATAACAACTTAACTGCCTAGAATCCAGATCGTCGGCCATAATGATAATAATATTTGGTCGTTTTTGGCCTGGTGACGAATTTGCACGCGATAACGGGCACGCCACTAACATGAGCAAAACGAATCCAGTTATTTTCTTCAGCATCTTTTCCATAATTATGCTATTTTTGGGTTAATCGCGCTGTTTAAAGCCCAAACTATTGAGGTTTTGGTAGAACATGGTGTTTTTCTGCCCAACCATCCCATAAACCTGTTAACTGTTTTACCTTATCCGGATGCTGTGCCGATAGGTCGTTTAGCTCCGTAGGATCTTTCTCCATATTATAAAGATGCCATTTTTTATCTCCTCCCGCCATCACTAGCTTCCACGCATCTCGTCGTACATATTTACTTCCTTCATGTTCATTGTACAAAATCTGATGCCCTTTATCCTTTTTACCTTTAAGTACTGCCGCAAAACTTTGCCCTTCAAGTGGCAATATCTTGTTACCATTATAAACCTTCGGATAACTTGCACCGGCAACTTCCATAAAAGTAGCCATAAAATCCATTACATGGCCCGCTCGTGTGCTTTTGCTTCCTGGATGCTTTATACCCTTGGGCCAAGATACGATCATAGGGGTGTGAATACCACCTTCAAGCGATTGAGATTTCCATAATCGATAAGGCGTGTTCGCCACGTTCGCCCAATCCGGGCCGATAGAGAAAAATGTTGTCTGCGGCCCAGGCAACACGCTTTTATCAGTAGCATAAGAAATTTTTTGTCCGTCACGGGTTTCACTCGGCCTATCAAATCCTGGTCCATACCGGTCGCTTAACTCTGCACTCGCTCCATTATCACTCAAAAAAACAATGATAGTGTTGTCTATTTCGCCTGTCTCCTCCAAAGTTTTCAATATTCTACCAATTCCCTGGTCCATCCGATCGATCATAGCTGCATGAACCGCCATGGCATGGGCATCCCATTCCTTATGAGGATTAGCTGCCCAAGTCATCTTCGCGGGATGCCGTGGTGACAATTTTGTAATGGTCGAATCGATTAAGCCCAACCGTGCCATCTTTTCGTAACGCCGCTGCCTAATCGCATCCCAACCATCTTTATAGGTATTTTCATATTTTGCAATGTCTTCCGGCAAAGCCTGTATTGGCCAATGCGGTGCGTTGTGCGCTACATATAAGAAGAAAGGCTTATCCTCTTGGCTAAATTCCCGTATATATGCCGCTGCTTTATCATTGATGGCGTCGGTATGATAATAATCCTTCGGAACATTCTTCACAGGGCTTGTTCCTTCTACCAAGCTAAACGGATCAAAAAAATCAATTACACCCCAGATGGTTCCATAAAATTTTTCAAAGCCTCTACTTGTTGGATATTGTTCTACAGGAGAAAACAATGGATATTCAGCCTGATGGTTTAACCATTGCAGCTGCTTCTCTTGGCTAGATTGCGTTAACGTATTAGACACATGCCATTTCCCCGACATTGCCGTCCTGTAGCCAGCCTGTTTTAGCACTTCGGGAATGGTTACCGTATTTTCACCTAGGTAACCTTTGTAGGCCTGATCGTCTTTTTTCGTCGTCATATCACCAATACCCGCTGCATGGTTATACATCCCTGTAAGCAGCGACGCACGCGTAGGGCAACACCTAGATATATTATAAAATTGCGTAAACTGGATACCTTGTTTTGCTATTCTGTCTAAATTTGGCGTATTGATCTCGCCACCATAACATCCTAAATCAGAAAAACCAAGATCATCTGCCATAATAAGGATGATATTCGGTCGTGAATCTTTTTTAGGTGTCTCATGCGCAACGCTAGAATTTGCGTAAGACGCATAAGCAAATAGCAATGGAATAAATAATAGATTTTTGTTCATATGCCGTTTAATTATATATTTTTTCGGATTGGTAGTAGCTATTCAAAGATACCGAAAAACAGTATGTATCTCTGATCAAGCTTTAGTATAATTGTCTCATTTTTCGATTCATTTCATCGTTTAATTGATTTTACCTTGCTTTTTTTTGCTAAAAATCAAACTGTTGCACTTCATCCGGTCCAGGATAAGCATAATCCGGATCTTTTGCCCGAATAGTAATATCTCCATCCTTTAAAATTTCCACATCCAAAGGCACAAGCGTTACCCCCTGTTTGTTAATGGTATAAGCGTTATCGCGCAAATCTTTTTCGCGTATTCCTGTTTTTTCCAGAGGAGGCACATTACCATTAAAAAAGGCCGTACACCACCACTTACCATCTTTGTCCTGAAAAGGTGTTCCATGCCCTAAAAACCGGCCTACAAATTTTCTAGGACCATAAGGGCCATAAATTGAATCGGCAACCGCATAATAGAGGTTATAGCTTCCCCTTCTTCCTTTATTAGTTGACCATCCCGTCCCAAACAACACATACTTTCCTCCAATTTTCAACAAGGTACAACCTTCATGTCCGATGCCTTGAAGTTTTTGGCCATTGGGCATAGCACGCAAGGTGCTAGGGTAAATAGATTTTGGTTCGGCGGCAAAACCACGCATATCCGAAGTTAGGGACACTAGCTTTGTATTTCCCCATATTAGATAAATCTTACCGTCTGTATCTTGGAACAGAGATGGGTCGTGTAAGCTCGCGGATAGATCGCCTAATGGGAATGCGTATGGACCTTTCAGGGCATTGCTTTTGGTGACCGCCATATTCGATCCTTTTCTCACCGGACCAGGTGTTGTATGGAGCAATACCCACTTATTATTTACAACATGCAGTTCCGGAGCCCATAAATGCCATTTTTGTTGAGGTGTGTTTTTAAAGGCTTCGGGTTGTTTCTCAGCCCAATAGCCGTCGGCTAAATTAAAAGGTTCACCGATATACTTCCAATCTGCTAAATCCCTACTTTTCCAAACCCGTACTAGCCAGCCTACTCTACTCGAATCACCTAAACCCACATTATATTTTGCATCGTCGTCCAGCGGCACATCCGGCATCTGCGTCGTACCCGTTAGATAGTAATACCCGTCGGGTGCTAAAGTAATGTATGGATCGCGTATCCAACAGTCGTCTTTTACTAAAACAGCTTTATCATGTTTTTTTAACTCATTTTGTATATTTTCTTTTCGCTCATCCTGCGCTTTCGCCTGTGGAACTGCCGTGCAAGTCAGCAAACAGCTTATCATTAATATTCGAATTTGCATCTTTATAATTTTACTTTAAATTTCATCATTTTAGTATCAGTAGCAGGATTAACATTAATCTCACTTTACAGTATCGGAAAGTTTAGGTGATAATCCTGCACATTCACCATCGAAAAAACTAAAACTTTTAAACAGGTTACAAACCGTATGTACCAGAAAACAAACTTCCTCCATATTGGCCTAGATTTATTCTATTAAATAGCATGACCTTACAAAAAGAATAATGTTATCTTAATCAAACAGATCAAAAATTAGCCAAATAATCTCAATTCGATCATTCGGGGCTAAATCTTCTCCTAGTTTCTTAGACTTCGATGCCAACAAATCCTATCTACTTTCAAAAGAAGACAAATCATCTAAACTTTGAACAGAATGACGTCTTAGTTTTGCCGTTTTTTGCATTAACCTGTACGGAAAAAGCGAACACACTGTTTTACCAGGTAAAATCAGCATCCGGCCTATGCAACCAAGAACTCAAAAAGAACTAAACTATAAAAGATTATGACAAAACAAATACTTACAACTCGCCTTATAGCTTACCATGATATTATAGCTGTTGCACAAACTATACGCATATGCACCACTAACAACCTGATAGATTCCAACTTATAATATTGGATTACGATAGCATAAACCAAATACACTCTTAGTTCAAGAACCATTATCTAAAATCAAAAATGATGTTTATTTTAAAGACAAGTGTAGCACTTTTCTTGGTTACGGCCTGCTTTCTAATGGCCTACCCTATGGATAGCCACTACATAACAAACATGCGTTCACAAATGCAGATGACAGATGATCTGCGCATTACGGGTATCGTGACTTCAGTAAGTGGAGAACCATTAGTGGGTGTCACGGTTTCAATAAAGCAGAAAGGTAAAGCCGTCCTTACTGATGAAAAAGGAAACTATTCCATAACCGCATCCGAAAATGACGTCCTCTTATTTACGTCTATAGGATATAAGTCTCAAGAACTAGTGGTTGAAAATCGCTTAGAAGTGAATGTCACACTATCAGCACTTCCACAATCTTTAAACGAAGTAGTGGTGGTGGGCTATGGCGAGCAACGTCGAGCCGATGTGACTGGAGCAGTATCCACCGTCACCTCAAAAGAACTCACCGAAAGTCCGGTACCAACGGTATCACAGGCCTTAATCGGCAAAACTGCAGGTATCACATCACGCGCTCCAGACGGGCGTCCCGGTGCGGAAGCCAGGATACAGATCAGAAACCTTGGCACCCCCTTGTATGTCATTGACGGTGTTCCTTCAGGTGCACAACAATTCAACAACCTCAGTTCGGAAGATATCGAAAGCCTATCTATCTTGAAGGATGCATCAGCGGCCATATATGGGCTACGTGCAGCCAACGGGGTGGTATTAGTCACCACAAAGAAAGGGGGGCTCAATCGAGAGAACACCGTGGGCGTTAATGCTTACCAAGGCTGGCAGAGCTTATTCCGATTTCCAAAACCCGCTAGTGCTGCCGATTTTGTCCGTGCCAATGCAGAAGCTGATATCAACGAAAACGGCACCTCCAACTGGACGCGTGAGGAAATCGACAAATGGCAGCAGGGTGTTCCAAGTTACGAAGGCTTTGATTGGTCAACTTACCTCAAAAGCAATGCGCCGCAATCCTATATCAATATCAACACCACCGGTGGTTCTGAAAAAACGAACTATTATCTTTCGCTCAGTCACCTCAACCAAGATGCTGTTTTTGATGGCTATAACTTCAACCGCACCAATCTCCAAAGCAATATCGAAACACGTATCGGTAAGCGCTTTACCGTTGGTTTACGCATAAATGGAAAAATAGAAGAACGCGATTTATTGGGTCTACCCGGCGACGACGATTATTTCCAGGCCTTACTCGGTCAATTTCGAAACCTTCCTACTGAAGGCCCTTATGCCAATAATAATCCGGACTATCCTGCAACTAACAATAACTTCGCCTCTAACTATGCCACTTTTCCGTACTCCGGCTATACCAATACCCTAAGGCGGACACTACAGGCTAACTTTGATGTAACTTATAAATTCCCTATAGAGGGCCTCACGGCTACGGGCATGTACGCCTTCTTTTATAACAATCTCTTTGAGAACATCTTTGAAAAAACCTATGACACCTACACCTACAATGCTCAAAACGACGAATACCTGGTTACCGGCGGGCAGCATAACCCCTACCGTTCACGCAGTAATGGTTACATTACCGATAACGTTTACCGCGTACAGCTCAACTACAAACGCAGCTTTGGCAAACATGACGTGAGTGGATTAGCGGCCATGGAAGCACAAGAGCGTCTAGACAATTTGTTCTTCATCCGTTCACAGCCTGCCACTAACTACATCGACTTGATCAATACCTTTAACGAGCTACAGGCGGTAGATGATCGTGTAATCGAGGAGGCTCGCGCCGGTTTCATTTTCCGTGGTAATTATAGTTACGACAATAAATATTTAATCGAGGCCGGCGGCCGTTATGACGGTTCGGGCCATTTTCCCAAAAACAGCCGTTGGGGTTTCTTCCCCTTTGTAACTGTGGGATGGCGTCTCTCCGAAGAAAGCTTCTTAAAAGGTCGGAACGACAAGCATGTGCTGACCGACCTCAAGCTCCGGGCTTCTCATGGACAAACCGGCAGTGAAGAAACTGGGGTAGGTGCTTTCTCGTTTGTACCAGGCTATAACTGGAATGTGGGAAGCGCCTTTTTAGACAATCAACTCGTTACCGGCATCGTTTCCAGAGGCATGCCCGTTACCACCCTGACGTGGATGAAAAGCACAATGACTAATATCGGTGTTGATTTCTCCCTTTGGAACAACAAATTGGGTGGAAGTTTTGAAGTATTCAGAAGAGAACTTACAGGTATACCTGCCTCGCGCTACGATATATTGTTGCCTACCGAGGTCGGTTTTGGTTTACCGCAGGAAAACCTCAATGCCACCCGTACCTTGGGAATGGAAATGACATTGAACCACACGGGCCAAACCGGCCAACTCCGATACAACCTCGGAATAAATGCCACCTTGGCCCGTTTACGCAATTGGTACACCTATAAACCCCGTTTTGGCAACTCCTGGGACGAGTATCGGAATTCTATCGAAGATCGCTGGGCACGAATTAATTGGAGCTACGAATATATTGGCCAGTTTCAATCGCAGGAAGAAATTGCCAACTATCCTGTGAACATAGACGGCAAGAACAACACAACCCTATTACCGGGCGATTTTATCTATAAAGATCAAAACAACGATGGCGTGATAGACGATTTGGATATACGGCCAAATGCCTTTAGTGAAAGCAATTTACCTTACCTCAACTTCGGCTTCAATGCTTCTTTCGCATACAAAGGTATCGACCTATCGTTGAATTTCTCTGGGGCAGCGATGCAAAGCCGAGGAAGGGCTGCCGAACTGAAGACCCCCTTCCAGAATGATGCCAACTCGCCAGATTTTCTGTTTAATGACCGCTGGCATCACGAAGACATCTTCGACCCCAGCAGTCCGTGGATTCCAGGCACCTATCCCGCACTAAAGAAATCGAACAACGAAAGTAACATGCGAGCCTCTTCCTTTTGGTTCAGAAACACGGCCTACCTACGGTTACGCGATGTGCAAATAGGATACACATTGCCAGAAAAGTGGTTGACGGCTGTAAAAATCACGAAAGCGCGTATATACCTCAATGGCTTTAACCTCTTTTCCATCGACAATGTGCATGATTTGGGTATCGACCCCGAAACACAGTTAAACACCGGTCTTGAGTATCCATCTGTACGGGTATATAACGTAGGTATGAACTTAACCTTTTAACGACATGAAAATAATAAATCGATTTACCGTCTGCTTATTATCTACCGCTCTCTTAACTACCTTCACAGGATGTGAAAAGTGGTTAGACCGCGAGCCCACCGAAATCCTATTGGAGCACGAAGTGTGGGAAGATCCCGAACTGGCCAAATCCGTTTTGGCCAACTTGTATAACCGCTTGCAGCCTATTGGAGGTTTAGAAGGCGGTAAGCTATCACCAACCGATGTAGATGAAGCGATGTGGTCTGGTGGTTTAGGCGATAATAATAACCGGAACACACGTGTCAATTATGCCTATACCGATAAGCAATTTTGGGATTACGGTTTAATACGTGATGTCACCCTGTTCTTAGAGAACATCGAAGCGTCTACCGTAATCGGCCAAGAAGATAAAACACAGCTCTTGGCCGAAGGTCGATTTATCCGGGCCTATATCTACTTTCTTTTTGTTCGTAGTATGGGTGGAGTACCGCTCATACTAAAAACATATCAGTACAATAGCCCAGAAGATGTAGAAGGCATGCGTGAGCCTCGCACTACCGAGGCCGGTATTTATGATTTTATTGCAGATGAGCTCGACGCCATTAAAGACAACCTACAGCAAACAGCAGGAAGCCAAACGCGTGCCAATAAATGGACTGCTTTGGCGCTTAAATCCCGGGCAATGCTCTATGCTGCATCAATAGCTAGATATAACAATCGCATGACCGACCCTATCCAAACCGCTAATGGCGAAGTAGGTATCCCGGCCAATCGGGCACAAGGCTATTACGAACAGTCGTTAGCAGCTTCAAAAGAGATTTTGGAGCAAGGTCCCTTTTCACTATACGAGCAAAATCCGGATAAGGCACAGAACTTCTATGAGCTCTTTACCAAGAAAACCAATAATCTAGAGGTTATCTGGGCATATGATTATACGCTGGAAGGCAAATACCACAATTTTACGGTAGAAAACATTCCGCGTTCGCTCAGGGAAAATGCTTCTGGTGGAGCAGGCGTAACCCCTTCGCTAAATATCGTAGAAGCCTTTGATCACTTGGATGGCACGGCCGGAACCCTACGAACACGTACCGAAAACGACGCCGATTACCTCTATTACGACAAGTTGGAAGATATTTTTTCCGGAAAAGACTACCGCATGGCCGGCAGCATTATTACCCCCGGTTCATCCTTTAGAGGTCAGCAATTAGTTATGCAAGCTGGCGTGATGGAATGGGACGCAAATACGCAGCAGTATATTACCCGTACATCAACCAATCTAGGCAGCTATTTTATCGATGGCGGCTACCTTGTTGGCCCGGATGGCCCCCTACCCAATGCAGCAAATGTAACTAACACCGGCTTCTATTCTAGAAAATACCTCGACTCCAGGATTGGATCGGGACAAGGTGGCCAAGGCAGTGACGTCTGGTGGGTTCGTTTCCGACTTGGCGAGATCTTACTAAATGCTACTGAGGCCGCTTTTCAGTTAGGCTTTGAAAATGAGGCACTCCCCTATATTAACCGCTTGCGTGAGCGTGCCGGTTTTGGTACCAACAGCTTACAGTCGCTCAGCATGGAAATCATACAAAAAGAGTTTCAGGTAGAACTTGCCTTTGAAGAACACCGTTATTGGGACTTGAAACGCTGGCGCCTATCACATGAAGTGTTTGATGGTAACCGGCAGTCGCCCAACACCTTGGTATATGCACTCTGGCCCTATCGGGTGGTACGTCCGGATGATCCTGCCAAACACAATAAATATGTATTTGTAAAACGTGTAGCCCCACGGTTCACACAACCGCGCAATTTTCGCTTAGGCAACTACTATTCGCTTATTCCACAAAATGCCATAAATAGTAATCCACTTTTGGTAAAAAATCCCTTTCATTAATTCAGCAAGCCATGAACAGACTATATTATTTCTTATTATTAATACTATGTATTAGCGGGTGCGAAGTCGACAATTTCGACCCGCCCTCAACCATATTGAATGGCCGATTAGTTTTTGATGGACAGCCTGTTGGTATCCGGCAAGGCATCAGTGTATTGCAGCTCTACCAGCCAGGCTATGAAAATAAAACTCCTATCGCCGTCAATGTCAAGCAAGATGGTAGTTTCTCTTCCATCCTTTTCGATGGAACTTACAAGATGATTCGTATTGCTGGAAATGGACCTTGGGAAAACAATCCAGATACGATTACCATAGAAGTTAAAGGACCTACAACGGCTGATGTGCCCATTACGCCGTTCTTTTCCATCAGCGATGTATCCTTCTCGGTAGTTAATGGTGTATTGACAGCGCATTGCACTGTCAACAACAATGTAGCAGGCCGGCAACTGGAAAGTGTTTCTTTGTTGGTTGGCAAGACCAACCTCGTTGACCACATCTATCGGCTAACTCCTGCCGCAGCCACAAGCATCAGGAATGGCCCGCAGATCAACGAAGGCGAGCCCGTTGTATTACAGCAGGATCTGGCCCCCTTCAGCAAAGAGCCATACCTTTTTGCACGCATCGGGATTAAAACCGTAGGGCATCCGGAGTTGATTTATTCAACGGTGTGGACGATACGATAAGCTTGAATTCCACACGTCGCATAATAAGGCAGGTAGAAACTTATCATATTTTACAAAAAAGTACCTATTTTTAAGGCACGTGCCAATTTAATATCCAAAAGCAGCGTTGAAGATTAAAAAACAAATATTGTTAACCGTTATCTTGCTATTGGCAGGCTTACTTGCCCGTGCCGAACACTATTACTTTAAACAATATCAGGTAGACGATGGTCTTTTGCACAATAATGTAACCAGTATCATTCAAGATCGCTTAGGTTTTATGTGGATTGGTACCCGAGGAGGACTGAATCGCTTTGACGGACATACGTTCAAAAATAACATTATCAAGTGGAATAGCTCAGGGGCCAACTACATAAAAAGCATCCGCGAAGACCATCAAGGCATACTCTGGATCGGAACCATTACCGGTATCTTCAAATTTAACCCAGTAAAAGAGGCTTTCGAATCGTTTAATCTACTTCCTACCCAATTCATTCGCGATATTAAAATAGACAGTCAAAACAATTTATGGATCATTGCCCGAGGAAGTTTGTATCATTATAATCCAGCAAGCCGCAAGTTAACAGCTTTTAACATCAAACTTACCGCATTCGACCTGGATAACAACGGAAATCTGTGGTTCGCTAGCACAGATGGTTACATCAAAAAATTAAATATATGGAGTTACCACGTAGCATCTGTTCTGCCAACTAAACAAACAACCTTTGAACCTAAAAGCATTATTCAGATCAGCGCCATTGAAGATGGTATTCTTATCGGTACTCCACACGGTTTATACCAGTATCAGGAGCATTCTAAAACCTTGCAAACCCTCCTTTCGAAAAATGAAGACGGTGCCGACATTTATGTGAGGCAGATCTATTCCTTAGGCTCCAAACATTACATCGCCACTGAATCAGGCGTATTCATTTACGATACCCAAACACGCCGTATTACTCATTTAAAGAAAATAGGGAGTGATTCCTATGCGCTTAATGATAATGCCGTTTATGCTGTATTTGCCGATAATAGACAGGGTATCTGGGTCGGAACATTTTTTGGTGGCCTGAATTATTACGCACAGGAAACAAGTAATTTTGAAAAATATTATCCCTTAAATACACCCAATTCCATCTCGGGCAATGCCGTTCGGGAGATCTGCGAAGACAGCACGGGTAATATCTGGATTGGCACCGAAGACGCAGGCATAAACAAGCTCGATACCAAAACGGGCCTTTTTTCTCATATTACCCATAAAAGCCCACACACGGGGCTTTCATACCCAAATATTCATGGTTTATTGGTAGACGGAAATCGATTATTTGCTGGGCCCTTTATTCATGGGTTGGAAATCATGGACTTACCTACCGGTAAAATAACCAATCGCTATCCACGTATCCGATCGGAAATGAACCGGGTAAGCAACTTCGTGATGTCTATTTATAAAACTTCCGATCAGCGCATTTTAATTGGTACCACCGGCTCAGGATTGTATGAATATCAAGCACAGTCTAAAACGCTTATCAACATTCCTGATATCCCCGGCGACTCCTATGTATATGACATTGAAGAAGACCATACCGGAACTATCTGGACGGGCAGTTTATCCAATGGTGCCTTTTATTACAATCCCAAAACTGGCAAGAGCGGAAACATCAGTTTCAATCAAATAAACGATACTTTAAAATACTATTATACGGTTCAGGGCATTTACGAAGACAGCAAAAACAACCTTTGGTTTGCCACAGAGGGAGGAGGGCTCATCAAAATGGATAGTAGCCGAAGATCAATCAAAAGATTTACTACTGATAACGGTTTACCAACAAACAATACTTATCGGATACTGGAAGACGATTTTGGAAATTTATGGATAAGCAGTATTAAAGGATTGCTGTGTTTTAATATCCACACCGAAAAATTCCATGTCTACACCAAATCGAACGGCTTGATTACCGATCAGTTCAATTATAATTCTGCTTATAAAGATAAAACGGGGAAGATGTATTTTGGCACAGTTAAAGGGATGGTTGCCTTTTATCCCAAAGATCTCCTTGCATCCAAAACCCCTCCTCCTATTTATATAACCAATCTACAGGTTAACAACAAAGACATCATACCGCTTGATTCTGCATCCGTGTTAAAGCAATCGACGTTATTTACGGACACGGTGGTATTAGGCCCGCACCAAACAAGCTTCAACGTTGAGTTTGCCGCTTTAGATTTTGCATCATCAGACGCTGTGAAATATAAATATAAGATGGAAGGGCTTGATACCGAATGGACCTACCTCAAATCCAATCGAAAAGTCTATTTTACCGGTTTAGCTCCAGGCATTTATCGGTTCATCGTACAGGCAGAAAGTAACGTAGGCTATTGGCAGGGCAAGCCTAAAAGCATTACCTTTATTATAAACCCTCCGTTCTGGAAAAGCTTGCCTGCTTATCTCTTATATGTATTGCTCTTGTTAACGATTATTTTACTTTCCGCTTATTGGTATCAACGAACATTAAAGAAAAAAAACCAGCGCAGATTACATTTATTTGAATTGGAAAAAGAAAGAGAAGTTTACCAAGCAAAGATTGAATTTTTCACCAATATTGCACACGAGATACAAACTCCATTGACCCTCATTAAGGGTCCTATAGAATGGGCATTAAGCAAGATAGAAGATACCGACACCGTCAAAAGAAACCTACAGCTGGTAGAAAAAAGTACCGATAGGCTAGTAACACTTACCACGCAGTTACTGGATTTTCGCAAAATGGAAATCGATCAGTTTGGACTCAACTTTGTATTATTAGACATTTCTGCTCTATTGAATAGTTGTATAGATAGTTTCAGGGCAGAAATTGAACAGCGACAGCTTACATTAAAACTGGACTTACCCCAAGCTTCTCTCAAAGCTCCCGTAGATCGGGAAGCTTTTCTAAAAATCATGAGTAATCTCATTTCGAATGCTATTAAATACAGCAAAAGTTATATATCCATTAACCTCTTCCTTCTCAAAACCGATACAAAGTCTTTTAAGATCAGCATTGTAAATGATGGGCGTCCCATCCCGCCCATGTATCGAGAAAAAATATTTGAACCGTTTTTCAGAATCCCAGAGCATTTAACCCTAAAAGGAACCGGTATTGGCTTGCCACTAGCCAAATCGTTGGCCGAATTACATGGCGGCGATCTAAGACTTGTAGCATACCAAGAGCAATTGAATGTTTTTGAACTGACTTTGCCAAACCATCAAGCAACAGCCTTTAAGCTTAATGCGGGAGAAAATTTAAATGCATATGAACCCAACACTTTTAATCATTGACGATCAGGAAGACCTGCTTGGATTTCTAACCGAAATCCTTGGCAGTCAATATACCGTATTCACTGCTCTGAACGCCACTGAAGCTTTGGTAGTCTTAAAAAAGGAAGTAATCCATCTCATCATCAGCGACGTCATGATGCCCGGCCTTAATGGTTTCGAGCTTTGTGAACAACTGAAAACAACTGTTGATTATTGCCATATCCCTATCATCCTATTAACAGCTAAAAAAAGCTATCACGCGAAAATCGAAGGGTTGGAAACCGGAGCAGATGCTTATATCGGTAAGCCTTTTTCACCAAAGTTGCTACAAGTCCAAGTTGCTAACCTCCTCAAGAACAGGTCTAAGGTTAGGGAGCACGCAGAAAGCGCGCCCTTAGAGCAATTCAAATTGCGCTCAACCTCTAAATCTGACGAACAATTTCTTCAAAAGCTCAACGATTATATCCATAAAAATATGAGTGATCCCCAGTTGGGCGTAGAAGAACTGGCCGGTTATATGAATATGAGCAGGCCTACGTTTTATCGAAAAGTAAAATCGATTTCCCAACTATCACCAAAGGATTTTATTGATCATGTCCGTTTAAATACCGCGGCCAAATTGATTGCTGAGAATGATTACAAAATTTTTCAAGTGGCAAGGAAGGTAGGCTATAATTCGCAAAGTGTTTTTGGTAAAAATTTTCAAAAGCGATTTAATCAGTCGCCAAAGGCATATATCGCTTTTCTCAAAGAAAAATTAGCTTGAACACAGCCTCTGCGCCTCCTTGTTAACTCATTTTTATCTACTTGGATATGGTTTCAGGCCAATCGTCTGTTCGAAACGGTAATGCCGGAAAACCCGCACCATTTTGTAGGTTCGTTACCGGATAATTAAAAAACGCGTATCGAACTGCAACAGGACGCCTTACCCCCACCGCAGTCAATTCAATAGTATTCCCTCGAATCTGTGCTTTGGCAGGATAAAATATACGATCTTCACCTGCTAACGTAAAAAACATCGGAGCTTCACCATTATTGGTTGTCAATCCAGCAACTAAAGTTTCTTTGGTAAAATGTACAATCACTTTAGGGCCTTCATACTGTACATAATGCATCACAGGTCCTTCGTAGGGAACGTCTAAACGCCCATAAGTACGGTTTAATGCCGTAACGGCTAAACGTTCGCCCAGCGGTTTTTTGTTCGTAGGATGCAGGTTGTTTGACTCCCCAATGTCCACACTCACCACCATTGCCGTATTATTCAAATCAGCAATATGCGCCTGTGCCTCTCTGAAAAAGGCATCAAACGCCAGCTTTGGATCTTTTTTTTCGTGATCAAAAGGCGCAATCTGTACATAGTAAAATGGCAGCTGCCCTTGCATAAAGGCTTTACGCCATGCACCGATCATCACTTGGGTCAGATGGGTATATACTGCTCGTTCCATATGGTTGGATTCGCCCTGGTACCAGCAGAACCCCCTAATGGATAAATTGATAAAGGGGTGTATCAGGGCGTTATATAATAGATAGGGCCGGGTTACTTTCTCGAATGAAAACCCTCCGTCTATTTTTTCTTTTGATTTCGGACTATCCAGATAGGGTTTAAGATACGTAACATTTAGCAAAGAATCTGCGGCAAGTACCGATTTAGGCACAAAGGCTTGGCCGGCGGATGCACCGATACCGGTAAAAATCACACCGATGGGATAATGCAGGGAATCGAGCAGTTTTTTACCCATATAATAGCCTACTGCACTAAAATCCTTCGCTACTTCTGGTGTACAGCTCATCCATTTACCTTGTATAGAATCGATTGGTTCCTCACTAAAGTTCAGTCCTGCACTGAACAACCTAAGGTGTGGAAGAACAGCTTTGGGTATTTCAGTTGCCGCATGTTTGTCTTCTTTGAGCGAAAACTGCATATTCGACTGCCCCGAACAGAACCATACATCACCAATAAGCAGCGAATCAAGCCTTTTGCTTTGCTTACCTGCATAGACCTGAAGGCTGTGCAGGGTAAAATCACCCGCCACTATTGGCGGAACGTCTATAATGGCCTGAAAATTATTTTTCTTATCTGCTCTCACTGTTACTTCACTGCTTAACCAATCGGCAGCAACCCTTATTGCTGTTCCTGCCTGCGCATTACCCCATACCTTAAAAGGCTTGTTTTGCTGAATCACCATACAGGATTGCAGCACGGGCGAAAGACTTAGTTCTATGGCTTGCTGTGCGCATAGACTAAGACAACAATTACACAATAGGAGACATAAAATTAATTGTTTTTTTAACATATTTTTTAGTGATAAAGGGTACAACAACACTGGCATCGTCTTGTCCAGGCAGCTTTCGCGTGACTCATGACAGTTAAAAACATGGTAAGCAATAACGTTATCATGCTTAGGTAACTTGTTCATGTTAAGGACGCATTGTTGTTAGGGAGAAAGGTGCATCTGTCGCTTGTATTCCTCGTTCGGTATTGGGCGCATTGCTCATTTCAAATTTCAGCACACCACCGTTCATGATATCCTGATAATCTATCCAGTTTTTTTCCAGCGGCTTTCCGTCTAAACTTGCCGATTGGATATACACATTTTCCGAATTATTATGCTGGGCTTCAATGATAAATTGCTTGCCATTTTCCAACGTAATGGTGGCTTTACGAAAAACCGGACTGCCGATAACGTATTGAGTGGTACCCGGACAAACACTGTAGAGTCCTAACGCACTGATGACATACCAAGACGACATTTGTCCCTGATCTTCATCACCAGGATATCCCTTTTCCGAAGCATTGTACAATTGTTGCATAATTTTCCGCACACGGGATTGCGTTTTCCAGGGTTCACCGGCATAATTATAGGCGTAAGCTACATGTTGTACGGGCTGGTTACCATGCGCATACTGCCCCATATTGGCCAACACCATTTCGGTCATCTCATGAATCTCTTGACCGTAAGTACCTACCTTAAATTTCGAATGCATCGTGAAGAAAGAATCTAACTTACTTACAAAGGCTTGCTTTCCCCCCATTAAATTGGCCAACCCACCTAAATCATGGAACACCGACCACGTGTACTGCCAAGCGTTTCCCTCGGTAAAGGCTCCGCCCCATTCTATCGGATCAAAATCAGGCATCCACGACCCATCTTCTAATCGGCCGCGCATGAAGCCTACTTCAGCATCCCAAACGTGTTTGTAATTATACATCTGGCGCGCAAAGATAGCGGCGTAGTAACCATTACCTATGGATTTTGCCAGCTGATAGGCACAAAAATCGTCATAGGCATATTCCAGAGTCTTAGCGGTGGTTTCATGTATTTTGCCATAAGGGATATAACCCTTAATAAAATAACTTTCCCACCCCTCACGTCCATTCGACCCACCCCAGAAACCGCGATTGGTAACTTCATGCAAGTACGCATCCAATGCTTTTTTAGGATCGAACGTGCGTATGCCTTTCATCCAGGCATCGGTTAATAACGAAATGGCATGATTGCCCAGCATGACGCCCGACATGCCCGGATTCGACCAAGTAGGATACCAGCCTGACTGCTCCTGAGCATCTAAAAGCGATTGCATATAGCGTCCCTGCATTGTAGGATGCAAGATATTACTCAACGGAAACTGCGCTCGGAAGGTATCCCAAAAACCATTATCAGTATACATATAACCCTGGTGCACTTGGCCGTCATACGGACTGAAATAATAAGGCTTACCTTGCTGATCAATTTCATAGAATTTACGCGAAAAAAGATTTGCTCTGAACAAACAGGAATAAAATGTTGCCAGCTCCTCTTCGGTTCCACCTTCTACCAAAACCCGCCCCAGTAATTTGTTCCAAACGGTTGCTGCTGCAGCTTTGGTTTCTTCCAATTTCTTATACCGACCTAATTCCCTATCCAACGTCCATTGTGCTTGTTCCTGGCTGATGTAGGAGGAGGCTACTTTTACCTGTACCTTCGCTCCTTTAGCAAAAGTTAAGTAAGCCCCTACTTGCTCCCCCTGTATTGTTAGCTCATCTTTATGCACGTCTTTTCCTTGGTTACCCCAAGTGCCAAACCCTTCGAAGTCGCGATCAAATTGCAGCACAAAATAATTCTTAAAGTTATCAGGGATAAATAGCCCATTCCGCACATAGCCAATAATTTTACGTTCCTTTGGTAGGATCGTTATCGCTGCATTTTTCAGGAAACCATCCAGCACTAAGTATGCAGAGGCATTTTTTGGAAAAGAAAAACGCATATGTGCTCCCCGCTCGCTAGGTGAGATTTCGGTTTGTATGCCGTTGTCAAACGTTACCCGGTAATAATTAGGTTTTCCAACTTCGTTCTTATGACTGAAGGTACTCGCCCGTTCTTCCTCCTGTACCTTTAACGTGCCGGTTACAGGCATTAAAGAAAATACGGCGTAGTCGTTCATCCACGGACTGCATTGATGTACTTGCTGAAATCCGCGAATGCTTTGAGCACTATATTGATATTTCCACCCATCGCCATTCTTACCGGTCTGCGGTGAAAAGAAATGTTGGGCAAAAGGCAAACCAATGGTGGGATAGGTATTGCCATACGATAGTTTCGGATCTGAATCGGTACCCTGTAATGTATTAACGTAGCGAAGCAGATCCTGCTGCTGCGCATAGCTAAACTGTAAACAAAGTCCGAGCAAAAAAATTAACACTGTTCTCATTTGATAATCTATATTAGTTATAATTTATTAAAACCCAATCTGTATTCCGAGGTTCACCGCCCGTTGATTGAAATAAGCATCACCGGTAGAATTACTTGAAATCTCCGGATCTTGCTGGTATTTATCGTAGTTTGTCCATGTCAGCAAATTGTAGGCGCTCAAGTATAAACGTAAGTTATTCAGCCCTAAAGGGAGGTTACCACTGCCAAATTGATATCCTAGATCAACGGTTTTCAACCGAATGTATCGCGCATTTATCAACCAAAAATCTGACATATAAGCCCGGGCACTATTCACGGTAGTCGGGTTTTGGGTTAACCTCGGAAAAACAGCGTTGCTGGCATTCTCGGGTGTCCACCGTTGTTGATGCACGGGCTGAAACTGACTTTGAAAGGCTTCAATTCCCGTGCCTACTACGCTAAAGCTGTAATCAAACGATCCCTGAAACAATACATTTACGCTAAATCCTTTATAGTTTGCGCCCAAGGTTAAGCCCAATACTGTACTGGGTAAATTTGGTTTACCAATCGGCCCCATATCCCGATCATCGATAAAACCATCTTCGTTTAAATCTTTATATTTCAAATCACCAGCCTGAATCCCGCCTTCGCCGGTTGGTACTAAACCATATAGCGGTATGGCCGGCCGTTCGGAAGCCGGCGCCACACCGTCAACTGTATAAATACGCGCGATATCTTCTGTCGTATAGAATCCGTCGAACGCGTATCCAAAAGGTTGATTGATCGCTTGACCTGTATGTGCTAACCAAGGAAAGGCGGGTAAGGCTTCGTCTTGGTAAAGAACTTTATTTTTAAATAGCTGAAATACCAAATCACTGCTAACGCCTACATTTCCAATTTTACCCCGGTAGCCTAATATACCATCAAAGCCTCTATTCACCGTTTTTGCCACATTGGTAGGTGCAAACCCAATACCGAGGATACTCGGAATAGAACCCCGTAACGTTAATTGGTCAAACCGTGTATTGTAAAAATAATCAATCGTTAAGTTTAATCGCTGATGAAATAAATTAAGCTCTAAACCGATGTTCCTTTTCCATTCCTTCTCCCAGGTTACATTGGCATTGCCTAAATCACCTTCAGCTACTGTACCTACACCCCCACCGCCGGTGCCAAACACATAGCCCCCAGAGTTAGTATAGGTTTGGTTATACAGGTAGCGATTTCCACCCGTAATATCAGATCCCACCAAACCATACGACCCTCTTATTTTCAATAAATCCACCACAGGCAAAAGTTCCCTTATAAAGTTTTCCTGAGAAGCAACCCAGCCCAAGCCTATTGCGGGAAACCAGCCATAACGATGACTTTTATCAAAGCGATCGGTGCCGTTATAGGCCGCATTGATATCCAGGAGGTATTTATCTTTATAATAGTAGCCAATCTTTAACGAGGTGCCCCTAAAATTGGCCGGAACATCAGCCTGCGATGAAACGCTTTGCTGATTAACCAACAGCAAGGAGCTGATTTGATGATCACCAAACGTGTGATCATAATTTAAAAAGCCCTGCAAATTAAGATTGCGATAATATTGATTGGTGCTACCGGTAACCGCATAAGTGTCCAACACATATTTTCCTCTTGGATCAAGCAGGTAATTACCGGTAGCACTATCGTAGTGATACGACGGTGGTAATCCTCCCCGGAATATATTCCGGGCATATTCTTCAATACCCCCATATGCTACTCTAGCCGTTAAGGCAAGTCCTTTAGTAACAAAGTCAAGCGACTGTTTTGCTTGAAGCAGCGCATTATAATCGCTGCGCTTGGTACGGTTATAGCCGCCATTGGCCAGGCGGGCATTCAATGTTGGAAGCGCCTCCGGATTAAAATCGGAATATGCATAGGCATAGCTCCCATTTGGATTAATCAGGGGGGCCGAGAAGGGCGTAATTTTACTGAAATCATAAATCTCGCCCACGGCATTGAGTGATTGCGGCTGATTGATATCGGCAAAACGTGTACTTAGATCGAAACGTAACTGCAAGGTCTTGGTTGCTTTTAAATCTAAGTTCGACCGAAAATTGTATCGCCTAAAAAAATAATTGGTGTTCACCTCATTAAAAGGGTCGTCAAAATCCCGAACCAGCCCACCCTGCGTCAATGCCCCACCTGAAATAAAATACCGCAAGGCTTCGGAACCGCCCGATAAATCGATATTCGCATTTGTCTGAGTGGCTATCGGTTTGAAGATGGCATCATACCAGTTGATATCGGGATGACCATAAGGATCCTTTCCGCTTTTGAATAGGTCCAAATCGGCTTCATTAAACTTAGCGGGTAAACCGTCATTCGTATAAGCTTCATTAATCAGCGTTACCGCATCGAAAGCATTTAAAAATTTCGGTGTCCGTACCGGATTCTGTAAACCGGTTTCTAAACGTAGGTTAACTTGTGGTCTACCCGAGCTTCCCCTACGAGTGGTCACCACCAATACACCATTGGCACCCTTGATACCGTAAATAGCGGTGGTGGATGCATCTTTTAAAATGGAGATATTTTCAATTTCATTAACATTAATCTGCTGTAGCTGATCGTACGAATACTCAATATCGTCCACGATAATCAGCGGTCGGTTCCCTTCATTATTCAAGGAGCTTACGCCGCGGATAAAAAAATCAGATGCATCGCGTCCGGGCTGCCCGGATCGCTGTTGCGCCACAAATCCGGGCATCCGGCCCATCAAGGTATTTTGTACGTTCGCTGTCGGTACATTTCGTATTTCCGCACCCGAAACCGAACTTACTGCACCGGTATTGGTAATCTTCTTCCGCGTACCAAAACCAACCACTACCACTTCATCGAGACCCTGATTAGAGGGTTGCATCGTCACATCTACGTTATTGCTGGTGGCAACGTTTAACTCGTTATCAGCAAAACCCAGTAATTTCACGATGATGGTATTCGAGCTTCCTCTTAATACCAGTTGGAATTGGCCCTTGGCATTGGAAGAGGTAACATTTTTCTCCATACCTTTTTCACGAATGGTAGCGCCCGGTAAAATTCCTCCAAGGTCGCGCACCGTGCCTCTGATAACCCGCTGCTGCGCAACTAGGGTTATGCTAGCCAACAATAGCGTGCCTAATAATATAATTGACAATGGTTTGTTCATGTTAATAAGCTTAAACAATAAGTAAAAATCTTTTAGCAATTCCTGATTAATCCCAACCTGGGTTTTGTTTCATCGCCGTATTTTTAAGCACTTCACTATCCGGTATGGGGTAGAAATACATGCCTAACACAAATCGTGGTTCAAATACCTCCGTTGGGTTATAGGTAAGCACTCCGGCGGATTGTATGATTTGCATCCCATGCAAGGGCACATTCATCAGCTCTTCTGCAATCTTCCAACGCCTGATATCCCAATACCGATGCTCTTCAAAAGCCAGTTCTAAGCGCCGTTCATTTCTGATCAACGCACGCATTTGCTCCTTGGATAAAGTTGTCGGGATACCATAATTGCCGTCATCCCCAGGCAAAATGCCTGCCCGCATACGCAGCGCTTTCAGCTGATCGTATATCGGCTGTGAAGGGCCACTGTATTCGTTTAGCGCTTCAATATAATTCAGCACCACCTCGGTATAGCGAAACATCACGTAATCACGCTGTACCTCACTGTATTGTGTTGCTTCTTCGAAATCTCCCATAAATTTCCGCATGTAATAACTGGTCACCGTCTGCATCTCCGTGCCTCCGGGCTTGTTTCGGCCACCTTCAAAGGTTTGTAGGGATTCGCTTAACCACTTAGCGCCGTTATACAGCACATTAATTGCCAACCGGGGGTCGCGATCGGTATATGGATTGTTGGGGTCATAATCGCCCGATAGATCGATGGGTTCTCCGGTATTCATCGGAAACGCATCGACAAATTCCTGTGTCGGACTGATTCTTCCCTCTCCTCCTATTTGTGTACCAAAGCCAAATGGACCATTGGCGTTTTCAATATCTTTATTATTTCCCCATTGCTTAAAAAAGATGATTTCTTCATTATATTGTCGGGTAAATATTTCTTTTACATTATTTACAAGGCTATAGGTCTGAAGATCGATAATATCTTTTGCAGCTTCTGCGGCACGTGCCCATCTTTCGGCATTAAAAGAGGTGTACCCAGTTAATGGATTCGCACCGTCAATATTTTCCCCGTTAAACAGCGGACTAGCAGCATACAGTAGCACACGAGCTTTTAAGGCCATGGCGGCCCCCTTTGTTACCCGATGACTGTTTCTAGACGGACTCGGTACGGGGTAGGCCAATAAGCTATCCTGAATAGCGTCCATTTCGCCTACAATGTAATCGACACAAGCCTCATAGGTGTTGCGCGGAAGCTCCACTTCTTCACCCAATTGCAGTACACGCTCGCCCATCAGCGTCACCCCGCCATAGCGTTTCAGGAGCTCAAAGTAGGCTAAGGCTCGCAAAAAACGTGCTTCTGCCTTCCATGCTCGCTTTACCGTTAGTCCCGCTGGTAAGGGGTCAAACTTGCTGTCGTTTACCGGTACCACATCAATATTATTGATAAAAATGGTAGCTGCACGGATATTCTTATAACAATCTCCCCAAATCATCTCCGATTCGATGCGCTCGTATGCACTATATTGACCTTTGGAAAGCTTACTTATATCATTCTCTTCGATATTGGATGGAATTGCATCGTCGCTGGCTGCGTCTAACAAATTTCCCCCAATCCGGTTTCTCGAAACGCTCTTTGGAAACATGTCGGCGTACATTGAATTCAGAAAATTCCCGGCATTTGTTCCTAACGAGTCATTCGGATCGAATACATATTCAATGGTTACATTCTCCAAGGGCTCTGCTTCATAATCTTTTTTACAGGATAGCATAGCAGTAATTAGGCCTATCGCAATGACGGGAAAAACAGTATATCGCTTTATATTTTCTTTTGTTCTCATCTGTTCTGGTTTTATAGATTTACATTCACACCTACATTGATTACCCGTTGTAACGGATAAGCACCGATGGGCACTTCAGGATCCTGCCCTTTGTAAGCCGCCGAGGTCAGCACATTCAACGCATTGGCAAATACCCGCAATCCGCTAAGCTTTAATTTCTCAGTTAACTGCATCGGAAAATTGTAGGCTACCTGCACATTCTTAAGTCGGAAATAATTACCCGACCGGATCCAGAAAGACGATTCGGCATAATTATGTGAATTGCCGATAGTAAGGCGCGGATAAGTCGCTGTTGCAGCCGTTTCGGGGGTCCACCTGTTTAAAATGGGTTCATAAGCTTGTTCGTATCCGCCGAAGCCAAGAAAACCACCATGAATGGCTTGGTCACCCAAATAGATTTCCCGGTTCTCTACACCCTGTATCAGTGCACTGCATTCAATACCTTTCACATGAAATCCCAGGGTTAAGCCATAATATAATAAGGGCTTAGTAGATGATATCAAGGTGCGGTCAAATTGATTAATCACCCCATCACCATTTAGATCACGGTACCGAATATCCCCCGGCTGTACTTCATATCCAATGGTTGAGGCGCCGTTTGCCGCTTCTTCCATCGTCTGGAAAAGCCCATCGGCTAGGTATCCTGTACGCACACCTACGGGTAAACCCGTTAGTTGCTGCCAGGGATAACGTTGCTGTGGTTCATCGAAAAACGTAACTTTAGATTGCTCTAGGGTGAGATTCCCCGATGCAAAGTAGGTGAACTTCCCTAGGCTGTTCGTATAGCTTAGCGTAAATTCTGCTCCTTTCATCGTAGTTTTACCGATATTTTCAAAGGGATAGTTTATCCCAATCATCTCAATGCTTTTGCCTCTTGTTTGCAAGAGGTCAAAATAGCGATCCTGATATACATCCGTTACTAGCTCCAGCTTATTACCAAAGAAACTGGCATCTATACCCACATTGAGCTTATAAGCGCTTTCCCAGGTACGTACGTTGGGTAGATAGGCATTCTCCCAATACCCGCGTAATTCGGAGCGCTCGGTCCCGGCACTGTATACACCACTACCTATTCTACCATCGGTAGCGGTAAAGGTAGACCGATAGTCATAATATCCCGAATTATCCACTCCGTTTCCGGTTTTACCAAATGTGCCGCGTAGCTTTAATTTATCTAGCCAGCTTAGTTTACCTTTCATGAATGCTTCTTCGGTTAGGTCCCAACCTAAGCCAAAGGCATAAAATATGCCATATTGATAGCCTGGACGATAACGATTGAAACCACTTGTATTCACCGCACCCTGTACCAAATACCGCCCATCATAATCGTAAGTCAGCTTTCCCGTTAAGTTGGTGGTCACCGCTGGCAAATCATAATTAAAGAGCGTTCGTCGCTGATCGCCTAGTACACTGCCATGAAAATTATGCTTTCCCAAAGAGTTATCGTAGTTAATCGATACCTGTCCAAACCAGTAACGAGCATTAAAAACCGTATTAAAATCATTGCTTTGGGCTATGGCGGTTGCTTGCACATTGTAAGAGGTGTCGCCTGTGGGACTAACAGCCATTCGAAATGTAGGTTCCTTGCGCTCACGCACGATGCCTGTGAGGGATTGAACGGCAATATTTGTGGTGGCTTTTACCGATAGTCCCTTTATCCAATCGCCCAAATCATAGCGCAGGTCGATATTGGCCATTACATCTTTCATGTTATCCTGCCGATAACCAGAATTGGTTGTCATGGCCAGTACATTGTCCTTAAAATAGCTGGTTGACGCCCAGCTACCATTGGCATTTCGGATAGGATAAGCACCATTAGGTGTCTTTTTTAGGGCTTCCAACAGCGTCTGGGTACCCACACCCGGTTCGTTCCCATCCTGAATACGCCCCATAATCTGCATACCCAAGGTAAATCGCTCCGTGATGTTGATGTTGACATTGGTATTCAGGATATAGCGCTTTAACGAACTGTTGGTATTATAATTTACGGCTGGAGATTCTTTAAATAGGCCCCGCTGATCGGTATAGTTTAAGGCAATCGCATACTGAGCGGTTTTCCCACCACCATCGGCTGATAAGTTATAGCGCATTAACGGTGCCGTATGTTTCAAGACTTCATCATACCAATTGATATCGGGATATCCATAGGGATCCATACCCGATCTAAATAAGTCAAACTGCTCCTCTAAATAGGCAGGTTGATTGCCAATATTCGTTAGCGCCTCATTTAATAAATAGGCATACTGATAAGCCGGCAAAGGTGTGGGTAAACTTTGCGGCTCCTGTAGCCCTGCCTGCGCTGTAAACGAAATGTGCGTCTTGCCGGCAACAGGCTTTTTGGTCGTAATAAGCAAGATGCCTCTCGAGCTACGTTGCCCCAAAGCGATGGTAGAAAGCGCATCTTTCAATACCGTGATGGATTCAATGTTTTCGGGGTCGATGGAAAAAATATCCCGTTGAATACCATCGATCACCACAATCGGCGCTTGTCGACGTAAGGCGATGTCATATTCTGTATTTTCGCTGGGCACCCCCTGACCGGCAATCGGCCTATTGCCTACAAATGAATCGACATTATAGTTTGCGGCCGTATTGGTAAGCCTGAAGCCGCGATTTTGTTGCGTGTAAAAGCCGGGCAATCGACCGGTTAAAGCAGGTAAATAACCTGTTGATGGTGTCGTGGTAAGCTGCTTATTGGTGAGTGTTGTCTGGGCACCTAAAAATGTTTTTGCCGGCACCCGCTCATAGAGTACATCCAGGCTATCTTGCTCGCTTTCTTTTGCCCACGTTAGCGGCAAGCTTATGCCCCATAACAAGAGGGCGATTAAATATCTTTTCATCGGTCTATAATTTATCTTTTAAGCCTTGGCTATTGAATTAATCACATCTGAATGTGTATACAAAAGGTTCTTCGGTATTCGCATAGCCAACCTTTATACTTCCCGTCTGATCCGTAAAATAATAGCTTAGACGTTCAATCGTTTGTCCCGCTTGTAACTCAAAATATTGCCGCGGCCAAAGCGTAATTTCAAAACGCCCTTTGGCACCATCCACTTTCGTAAGCTGTTGCTTACTCGTGGCTTCGCACACCTCCTTGAACGCGCCATCACTAAGCTCAGCCTTTGCACAGAGGTAGATTTCTTCATTGAGCGGTCCAGGTAAAATATCCCGGTCATAGGTTAATGTTAAAATATCATTATCTGTTGATCGGTAAGGGTCTACAAAAGTTTGCGGTGGGTTACAGAAATCCAATAAATCACCTTCGCCATCCGACACTTCAAAGCAATCCGAGTATAGGGTTTTATATAAGGCTCCGGGCCCACCAAGAAAATCATTTAAACCGTCTTCGCTCGAAGCGACAAAATAGCCGAACTTGAACTTCACATTTTCTGGCCCGCTTTTTATGGAAATACTCGCTTCAATTACAGGATTATCCCCATTTTGGACATTGTATTGTTCCTTCGTCCAAAACACCACCCACTCCATATCATCAATAAGGTTTGGGCCGATGCCAAATTTATTCAGTAATGCGGGCGCCCAGTCGAGGTTATTCCCCGAATTTGGTGCTTTTACGCCAGTCGGTATCTTCTCAAATTCGCCACTGCCAAAGGATTCAGCCGTATAACTAATCTGCATACTCTGGGCAGCCTTCCAGCTTCGCGGAACGAGCACGCCGATAACGAAACGGACGTTAGGTCTCGCTTCCGCGGCTGTGACATGCGCATGTAAAGTGGCGTGAAACACTTCCCCCGCCTTTATCGATGCCGGCTGATCTACGCTATCCAAGAATACGCACCTAACCAACACAACAGCCAATAGGCACAATACGGCAGTCTTGAATAAGACAAGCCCCTTCTTTCTTAAGTTATTTTTGCTGTTCATAAACAATCAGGTTTATTGGTTATTTTTTATCAGGGTATAGATGTACGTATTCGCCGTGCACCCGACACTAAAGGTGAGGTATAAATTTCGGCTGCCTTCAACAATAGGATAATCGAAACTTGAGCTTACCTCTTTATTGCTTTGCGCTTCTTTAAACTTAATCTGGAAGGGATAATTAGGATCATCCAGGGTATACTCGCCTTCGCCCGAGACAATAAAAGGGAGCGGATACTGCACCTTATAACTCCCATTTTCATTGAAGGTGATGCGGAATGGACTAAAATCAAATTTTTCGGTAATATCGGTACCATTACGGGTTGCCTTACTGATTCGCCAACTGCCCTGAATCTGTTTAATCGATTCTACTGCAGCAATTTCTTCCATTTTACAGGAAAACACACTGGTTGCAAGGAGCAGAAAAAGGCCGTATAGGCATAAGCGCCTGTTATATTGAAATATTATCATAATCATCATATTTGGTTTATCGTTAGCTTATCATCAATAGCCCGGATTCTGTTCCAGCTCTGGCGATTTTCCTACTTCGCTCATCGGAATCGGCCAGTAATACATTTCCGGTCTGAAATTATGTTTGTCAACCGGCACAACTTTATAGGTCACTTGCCCGCCGGCACGCGTCACTTCCATGCCGTGCATTTGCCGGTCTTGTGTTTCACCCAAGAGCCAACGCCTGACATCCCAAAAACGGTGTCCCTCAAAGGCCAGCTCCACACGTCGTTCATTACGAATGCGTGCACGCATTTCTTCTTTCGATAAGCCCAATGGCAATTGATAGGGATTGAGTCCGGCTCGCCGACGTATGATCTCCACCGCCTGATAAACGGCATCGGTAGGGCCGCCGTATTCATTCAATGCCTCCGCATAATTCAATAAAATTTCTGCATAGCGAATCAAAGGAAAACAACGCTGACCACCATGGATAAAATTGGCTGCATGTTCTGGATTGAGCATTTTATTAGTATAATATCCAGTAGGTGTTCCAGCATAGATCGCATCCTGACTGGATGGGGTTCTATTAGCATTCAAATAAATGTTTACCGGTGCTATAGCTCCTTGATTGTTGGCTATTGCGGTCTGATCTTTGATGAAGGAATACGCCAATCTCGGATCACGCCCCACATATGGATTATTGACTTGATAACCACTACCTTCCTCATCTATTGCCTTTCCATTTTGCATCCCAAATGCATCTACGGTTTCCTGATAAGGGAAACCGCCTTTTGCTGCTCCTCTGGATGGGGGTTGCCATATTTCTTCTAATTCTTTATTTCCACCTTGCATTCGGGCGATAATATATTCTGGATTTTCCCTTTGCGTGAATACGTAATAAAAACTATATCCCGGCGGATTGTTGTTTTCTTCGTATAAGGTATATTGACCTGAACTGATCACGCGTTCCGCGGCGTCAGCTGCCAATTTCCACCGCTCGGGATCTTCATTAGGATAACCCAATAGCGGGTTGGTGTTGTTGCGGTTGTAAAGCGGACTAGCGGCGTATAGTAAAACGCGGGCTTTTAGTGCATCACAAGCTGCTCCGCCAACTCTTCCATATTCGCCCCTTATTTGCTTATAGGGAAGTACATTCCGAACCGCATCGCACTCGTTAACAATATATTCCACACATTCTGAATAAGTGTTTCGCTTGGCAGGTATATGGTCGGTAAAGGTGTATACCGTATCGCCAACTAGGGGGACTCCTCCGTAGTGTTTCAATAAAATAAAATAATACCAGGCCCTTAAGAAACGGGCTTCAGCAGCCATTAGATCTTTTTGGTAACGCGCTATTGGGGCCTGTGGTAAATGTTTCAACAATTGGTTTACTTTGCGAATATTGGCATAGGGTTTTGTCCATGCAGCCGTCTCAATGCTTGACGCCGTGATTGTACCCGATGAAAAGAGCACGGTAGTCGTAACATTGACCGATTGTTGAGGTCTGGATTCATCGCAAGCCGCATCAAGCCCCCCATTCCCAAAGCGATTGGCATGTTCGGAAAATCCAATATCCCGATAGATATCGTTAAGAAACTGTACGGTATACAGGCTGTCTGAAAACACCAGTTCCTCCGTCAAATCCGAGGTAACGGTTTGATCCAAAAAGCCTTGTTTAGCGCAAGAAAAGCATAAAATCAGGAGTATCCCCGAAAAAAGCGGTGGTATAAAAACTCTCATAGTACTTAGATTTATTGGTTAATTGTATTCGTTAGCATACTTTATAAATTGGTTTATTTTATTGCCCAGTTTCCGACAACACAAGTCCGTATATTTAGAATAGCAAATTGGTGTATCCTTTTTGTGTGCTTTACATTAACATAAAGACACATCAAGTCATAAAAAGGGGTAATCGCGTCTTACTTATAAATAGCGGGCAACTATACCACTTGGTCAATTGGTCTATGGCTACAATACTTCCTGATCGACTTAAAAGCCAACTTCATATGCTTTTTTACGGTTTCCGCGGAAATGTTCAGCATACAAGCGATCTCCCGTTGCTTCAATCGTGCAATTTTATTCATACGGAATACCCGCTGTTGCTGGGCAGGTAATTTGCTGATAGCTTCTTCCAACAATAGCGCATAGTGTTCAGAATGATCGTCAGGAATTTCTGCCGGTTGATAGTCATCCCTATTTTCCATCCATCGCTGATGGGTCCGCTTTTCATTAGCTATTTTCCGCAAAGCGTTTAACATCCGGTTTTTCGCAACAACAAGAACAAAATGCTTAAATGATTTGATCTGTGGCAACGACTTCCGCCTGAGCCAAACCTCCATAAACGTCTCTTGCGTAATCTCCTCTGCCAAAGTCCGGGATGAAGTAAGCTGGTATACCATAGATCCTAAATAATTATGATAGGTATGGAAGAGCCATTCAAAAGCATCGGTATCTCCGTTTGCTACCTTGTGCAACACCGCAGATTCGTTTTTACTGGTAGAATTTAAGGTCACAGTGTATGAATTGGTTTTACGGTCTATAGGTCTCATAAAATTACCTTTGGTTATAAAAGATTTATAGGATAACACCCCGTCAGTTATAGCAACCAAAGGTAGAGCAAGGAGTCGAATCTGCTACGTGAAAACGTGCCAATCTTCCGAGGATTTGTGCCTTTTTTGAGGTTTAAGACTCTTTTTTAGCGTATTCTGTGGGTAAAACGCCAAATTGTTTGATGAAATTTCTGGTGAAGGTATCGGGCGATTTGAATCCCGTTTGCATGGCTATTTCATATATTTTCAGGTCTTTTGACAGCAACAGCTCGGCAGCTTTTTTGAGGCGGATAAGGGTAATCATCTCCTGCGGAGATATGCCCGATATAGCTTTGATTTTTCGGTACAAATTGCGTCGGCTCATATGGATCATGGCGGCCAAGCTATCCACATCGAGATCGGCATTGTCCAGATTTTCGAGAATAACGTCATTAAGTTTGGTCAATAAAACGTCATCTGCCTTTGAAGGAGCTATACTCGAAATTGTTGCCACGGGCGAAATGGCAAAATGATGCATAATTTTGGCTCGATTAAGCAGTAGACTGGTAATCTGCGCTTTTACATGCATAGGCGAGAACGGCTTTTCAATATAGGCATCTGCGCCTAATTCCAATCCCTCAATCTTTGCATCAACACTACTTTTTGCCGTCAGTAGTACCACTGGAATATGACTTAGGTTAATATCGCTTTTGACCCTGTTACAGAGCTCAAAACCATCCATTTCGGGCATCATCACATCGCTGATGATTAAGTTGATGTTTTTCCGATTCAACACATCCAATGCCGCAACGCCCGTTCCTGCGGTGTGTACTTGATAATCATTACGCAGTTCTTGGAATAGGAAACGCATGATTTCCGTATTATCTTCAACGATCAAAATATGCTTCTTAGCTTCGGTATCTGTACGGACTTCCGTTTCCTGGGTCAAATCTTCCTGAAAATAATCCAGATCAAATTCTATTTCCTGGCGTATGGGTAAGGTTAGTATAAAGATGTTGTGCTGAGATCCTTTGTCAACAATCAAGGATCCGTGATGCAGAGTCGCCAGTGAGCGCGAAAGCGCCAATCCAATCCCCGTACCTTCCGTATGTTGTTTGGTTTTTAAGCGGTAAAAAGGTTCAAATATCTTTTCTTTTAAGGGTTCTGGAATAAGGAGGCCGTCATTAAGTACCCTGATTTCAACACTTTTTTCCTTTTCAGCGGTTAAGTTCACCGAAACAACTTGTTCTCCGTATTTCAAGGCATTTTTTAGTAAGTTAACGATAATCTTCGTCAACGCCTCCGGATCCACATAGGCATATACGGGTTGGCTGCCTGTAGTGAGTTGATACCTTGTTCCTTGGATTTCTGCACTTAGTTTGAATCGTTCAAAATTCTCCGTAAGCAGTTGGCGGATATCCGTTTTAACAAAGTTAAGTTTAAGCTCTCGCTGTTCCACCTTTCGAAAATCTAGCAGCTGATTTGTTAATTTCACCAAACGATCCGCATTTTTGTGCATGATGCCCGCATTGTGTTTAGCCTCCTCCAACTTACTCGCTTGTTCAATTTTTTCCAATGGTGCCATAATGAGCGTAAGCGGCGTCCGTATCTCATGGGCTATATTGGTAAAAAAATCTATTTTAGCCTCATAAATCTCTTTATCTTTTTGATGGTTGAGCATGCTATACATCCGCTCATGCTTTTCGTGTATTCTTTTCCGGTAATAACGAAAAGCAAGCAAAATTACCGAACAGCCAAACAACACGTATATGAAATAGGCTTGCGAACTTAACCACCAAGGTGGCGTGATGATGAGTTTGAGTTGCTGCTCTTGGCCCCATCTTCCAACAATCGTTGCTGCCTTCACGCTGAAGGTATACTCGCCTGGCGGTAATTTGGTGAAGTACACCCGTCTATTGGTTTTCAGCTTGGTCCACCCAGATCCCAAATCCTCCAAGCGGTAGCTATATTGCGTGAGTTCCGGCGATCGGTAAGAAAGTGCGGCGAAGTCAATACTTAACGATGCACTATCATAAGGCAAGGTAAGTGTTTTTGTTTCCACGATCGACTTTTTCAAAGCGGCTTGGGATCCAATCGGTAATTCCGTATTATCTACCTGTATGCCTGTTATAAACAGCTGAGGATGTACCACATCCTCGGATATCATAGCCGAGTGGAATCCTACGAGACCTCGAGTCGACCCAAAGTAGATGGTACCATCCGATGTAATATAACCAGAGTTACCTGCAAATTGATCAATGGGTAGTCCATTTGATCGGTTAAAAATTTGGATTGCACCACTCTTACTATCCAACTTACATAATCCCGCCGCCGTCGATATCCACAGCCAATCCCCTGATCGCAGTATTTTAAAGGTATTGTTACTGGGTAAGCCATCATCAGTTGTCAGGAACCTTACCTGTTTGCGTTTTGGCTCATACCTCACCACCCCTCTCCCTTCCGTCGAGAACCACATCCGATGATCGCTGTCTTCCATGATACTGGTTACCGTATTATTAAACTTCCCTCCTTCTGCAAAGTCTATCTGCAGGGAGACACCATGTATGGTATTTGGATCGATATAATACAGTCCGGAGAAATAGGTTCCGACCCAAATACCGCCAGCATGATCGCTAAACAGGGATGATACAACTACCCTTGGAATACCATTTACCACACTTATCCGTTCTGTTTTTGCGTCTAAAAAGAGCATGCCATCGGTCGTGCCGATCAACATACCCTTCGCGGTTTTGCTAAAACAATTCACCGTCCCGGTGCCGATGCCGTCGGATATTCCGAGGGTGCTGTATTGCTGGACAAGCTCGCCGCTATGGCGGTTGACGGCAACCACCGTTCCCCTACCGGAACCAAACCAAAGTTTATCACCATCCGCAAAAAGTCCTGAAACATTGTTAAAAGCCTTAAGCCGATGCCTGAGCACTCTGTGATTGGTGTCTAAAAAAAATAAGCCGTCATTCTCTGTAGCTGCCCATATCCCTCCCTGTTCGTCAGCCACCACCTGCCCCATAACTTGCTGGCCATCTATAACATTTTCGGTGGTGTATAAGGTAAACCATCCATTCTTTTTATTGAAATAATTAATACCGCTATATTTGCAGCCTATCCAAATTCCTCCTTCCCGATCTACCTGCAGGTCTTTAATGTTGTTGTCCGACAAACTATTGGGCTCCTTGTCATTTCGGCTCAACAACCTTTTTTTACCCGACTTAAGGTTATACACATAAATGCCTTTAGTAGTACTTATCCAATATTCGTTAGCCCCTGATTGGAGTATATCGGTTACGCTAATAGTAGTACGATCTGGACTTTGCAGAAACACATCACTAAAATTTCCGGTTTTTGGCTCAAAGCGCTTCAATCCGTCATGTTCTGTGCCTACAAACATCGTTTCTCCGTCTATAAAGAGCAACTTATTGATGCGCGCGGGCGCCGCTTGGGGTGTCGTACTAGGAACGGAAAAGCGTGTGCATGAGTTGGTCTGCACATCATAGCATAACATATATCCACGATTGGTACCAACCCATATATCGCCATTTGACGCTGTCATCAAGGATGTGCAGTAATATTGATCAAAAAAATGATAGGCTCCCGATGTTAAATTGTATTTCACCAGTTGATCATTGCAGATCATCCACAAATTGCCGCGACGGTCATCTGTAATACTAGCTATCCACTTGGTGAAGGTGAAATTTAACCGGGTGAATGTTTCGTCAACAGCATCATACTTCCATAGACCATTGTGCGTCCCTACCCATAAAGTGTCTGTATGGCCAACATAGAGCGCGCTGATAAAATTATTGCCAATAGCCTTCGCCTGCTTATCGTCTGTTCGAAAAATTTTGAACTCATGCCCATCAAAGCGATTTAGTCCATCCCAAGTACCAAACCACAAAAAGCCTTTATTATCCTGAACGCTGCAATTGATGTTATTGAACGACAGACCATCCCGATTATCGTAGCGTCTGAACCAATAATTTTGCGCATAGGTCAAGTTCACCAGCAGTAAGATACCGCAAGTCCATAATATAGTCCACCTCAAAAATCCCGAAAAACACATAACGAAGCAAAATCAATCAGTCAGCTAAATAGGCTTGTTCATTTATACAAAACAAGCAATTTTTTCCAATTTTATCGAATTTAGCTTCCACGGATACTACGACTAGGTTTGTTGCCTCTTAGTTCGTATCTTCTTTTCCAAGCCCACCGGAGAATTTTTAATCTGCTTGCAAGGTATTAACCGGCGTATTACCCATTTCTAAGCGTAATTTGCCACCTTTAACTATATCGGCATGTGTCAGGTAACTCTTATAATAAGGCTTACCATTCAACTGAATAGATTGAATATAGCTATTCTCGGGCGAATTATGTTCGGCAATAATAGTGAATGCCTTACCAGAAGCGTACGTTGGGTCCAAACGTATGGAGATTTTATCGAACAGCGGACTGGTGATCTCATAACGGCCATCGACTGCCGCAATGGGATGTATACCACTTGCAGCTAAGACATACCAGGCCGACATCTGCCCGACATCCTCATTACCTACCAAACCTTTTTCCACAGCATTGTGATAAGCTTGCGTACATATTTTCCGCGTCCATTGTTGTGTTAAGGATGGCTTACCCAAGTGGTTAAAAAGAAAAGCCGCATGATGTACGGGTTCATTGGCGTGATTATAAAAAGCATTCCAATGAAAGTCCTCAGGAGTATTTTCAAAAAAAGCTTCCAAGTCTTGCAACATCAGGTCCTTTCCCCCTAAAAGCGTTGCTAAACCAGGAATATCATGTGGCACAAACCATCCCTGTTGATAGGGATTACATTCTATCGTGCCGTACCACTCCTTTTCCCTTCCTTCCGTTGGCCAAGGTAACCACTGGCCTTGCTCATCTTTCGGCCGAAACCAGCCCCTGCCCGGATCAAATAGATTTTTGTAAGCAGACGCATCTTGCGCATAACGTTCGGCATCAGCCTTTTTCCCCAATTGATGAGCCAAGGTGCTTAAACACCAATCGTTATACGCATATTCTAAGGTTAAGGAAATTCCCTGATTACCGGGTGTATAGCCCAAACTGCCATTACCAAACTTCGCTAGGGAACCTACAGCCAATTGATAGGCGCGATCTACTGGATAATTCCGAATACCCTTGGTATACGCCTCGGCAAGAACATTTACAGCCGGATTACCGATCATACAACCCGAATAGGCATTCATCATTTCCCAGCGTTCAAAATAGGGTTGTTTTTTTTCTGCAGCAAGATCAGTTAACGATTGTATCAGATCGCTTACTACTTGCGGGTTGATCAAGCTTTGTAAAGGCATCTGGCTCCTAAACACGTCCCAGCCGCTAAAAATCGTGCGCCGGGTATGCCCGCCTTGTGCTTGGTGGATCTTAGCATCACCACCAGGAAAGCGACCATCCACATCCTGTAGCGCGCGTGGATCAAGCATGGTTCGGTAGAGGGCCGTATAAAACACCTTGCGTTGCTCAGCCGTACCTCCGGTTATTTGCATTTTATGCAGCGCGTCCGACCACAACTGACGCGCCTGTTCATGCGTACGGTCAAAATCCCAATTCTTGATTTCACTTTGCAGGTTATGCTTGGCACCCGCTTCATCAACGAAGGAAATGCCGACTTTCATCAATACTTGTTCCTGATCTGCTGTAGCAAAGGTGGTATAAAAGCCTGTATGTTTAGCCCTTGCTTCTCGTAATCCATCCTGAACTTTTGCTTGAGCGATCCATTGCTGATAATAATCAGCCGTCACATTTTCCAGCTTTCGATGGGCTGTATCTGGAATATCGGCTTGCCAAATACCTACATGCTCCAACGGTTTGCTAAACTCCGCATAAAAGTAAACCGTATAGTCTGCTTTACCGTCCCCATTCCCCCAACCACCACCATCAGGTGTGCAACGCATCCACCCTCCAATACTGTGATCGTCCAAAACACGTACCTGCTGTTCCGATGATGTGCCCCCGACCCGTCGGGCCAGGTCGATCTGTATACGTGATTGCTCATGTTCAGGAAAGGTAAATCGCAACATTCCACTATGAGGAGCAGCAGTCATCTCCGCTTTAATATGATGATCGGTTAAGGTCACCCCGTAATATCCCGCAGATGCTTGCTCGCTGGATTTATCATAATAACTTCGGTAGCCTTCACTTTTTCCCTCTACACCAGCATTGGTTTTCAAGGGTCCGACAGTGGGCATAACTAAAAAATTGCCCAAATCACCGAACCACCCGATACCGCTCATTTCGGTAAAAGCGAAACCTTCTATCGTTTTATGTTCATAACTATATCCAGAACCGTTATCGCCCCCCGTAACGGTGTTCGGACTTACCTGTACCATCCCAAAGGGGGTGGTTGCTCCCGGAATGGTTTTCCCTAATCCGTGGTATACTCCAGCTGCTCCAACGCTGGTACTGGCACCAATAAATGGATTTACTTCGTCTACGATATCCAATTTTTCTACGTGCTTAGCTGTTCCACATCCAATGCTAAACAGCAGCACAAACAAACTATAGGAAAAAGGGTATAAGGCGCGATGTACTTTCATATTTATTAAATAGCTGTTAAGGTAACACGATGTTTTTTGGGTTTGTTTACGCGATACATTTCATCCCGTAGACCTTGCATTTCTTTCTCTAACTGCTTACGCGTTGACGGCGTTACTACCTCCTTATAATCGTTCGTCTTCGCTTTTAGCCAGCCATTATCTTCTTGATGCTTCATGATCGTATCCATGGCAGCCGCATTATCGGCAAGTAACAGTCCTTTCTCTTGTAAAAAATCATAATTCACCCAATAATAATTCCTAAATTTAGCCTCTAACTCCCGGTGTTTTTTATTTAAGTCCATTACCTCTAGCGCTTGTTGATACTGCGGAGTATGGGTGATTTCGGCTAAGTTTATGCCCTTGCTGCATCCCTCCGCGGTATAGGTGCCCATTAACTTACCATCGATCTTTAACACGTAATTACCGGCCTTCAACCCTTCAACAGCAATCCGTTCCTGATTAAACTCCTGCATAAATGGAATAATGACTAAAGCTTCTTGCTGGACTTGGTTGTTTTGCCAAACCCGTGGCAAGGTGTCTATTGGAAACGGTAGTGATTGGGCCAGGTAATTAAAGCCGATTTCATCTCCTTTTTGCTGCAGTTGTTTCACCTGTGCATTTTCCGAACGAAGCAATTTTCCTTTGGAATCGATCACTACATCAGCCACAGGTTTACCCGCTAAGCCTTGCGCTTTTAGGAAAAAATAAGCCATTACAAAATGTCCTGCACTTCCGGGATGGATGCGGTCTGAACCGGTCAGTGTAAAATCCGGTTTTTTTACTTGCTCGCGATGGGTAATATCCAGCATCGGATGCAATAAATCTACAAAT
>Ga0182736_1000436_pt1 | contig 65560 bp, 58 predicted proteins | sample eDN5th30CKraftBY_FD_128882 | JGI IMG/M metagenome (GOLD analysis project Ga0182736, IMG submission 128882) | Enriched backyard soil microbial communities from Emeryville, California, USA - eDNA 5th pass 30_C Kraft BY (version 2) (version 2) | ecosystem: Environmental > Terrestrial > Soil >... | reverse complement strand
CCCCCCCCCCATCAAACGCAATCAAATCGATCCCGCCCCACCTTAGAAGAAGCGCTCCGCGACCCGGATGGTGTCGCCGGGCTGGATCAGCTCGTCGGCACCGACCCGCAGTTCCTTCTCGGCGCTGTTGGAGCGCTTGAGGAAAATCTTTCTTTGATCGGCCCGGTAGGTGAAGCCCTGCGCAAGCGCCACAGCCTTGAGGACCGACAGCCCCGACGAATAGGGGTATTCTCCCGGCTTGGTGACCTCGCCGTAGATGTAGAAGGGCCGATAGGTCAGCACCTCCACCACCACCCGCGGCTCCTTCAGATAGCCGTCGGCGAACCTCACCTCGATGGCCTGCTGCAGATCGACGGCTGTTCGCCCCACCGCGGGCACATTGCCGATCAGCGGCACGGCCACCGTGCCGTCCGAATTGACCAGGAAGTCGCCCGACAGGGTCGGCTCGTTGAAGACGGTGACCCTGATCTTGTCCGCGGCGCCAAGGCGGTATGCGGCAGACGTAGCGTTAGCCGTCGGAGCAGCCGTGGGGGTCTGTGCGCTGACTTGCGCACCCCAGGCCGTCACGAGCGACAACAACATAATAAGACTGGTGCGAAGCATCAGGCTTCCTCGTTACGCGATGTCGTGGCTCGACAATAATGTGCCACAAACGCCCCATGCAATCTAGGGGCCGAGCCGGGCCGCCTGGCGCCGGATGGTTAAGAAATAGGCGCCCAGCTGAATCAGCGCGCCGCCGTGGGCCCCTTGGCGCGGGCCGAGATCAACGCGGCGATGGCGGCCACCTCCGGTGTCGTGGCGTAGGGCTTCACCCATGCAGTGGAGTCGCCGGAGACTTGCCGTTTGGTCCAGATATAGGGCGTATCGTTCCAAACCCGGATCCAGGGCGACCGGCTGTCGAGGACCAGGTCCCCCTGATCCGTGCGCACGATCAGGGCTACATGCAGGCCGTACCTGCGATGATAGCCCACTGCCAGGAACATGGATTCCGCAGGCCACCCGCGAGCACGCAGGGAATCGCGCTTGGCGAGGGCGTAGTCCTCGCAATCGCCAGGCGCGACATACTTCGGGTCCATCAAGGCCGGAGCTAGCGGGTCGGTCCAATATTCCTCGACCCCATGCACCCGCTTGTCGCTTTCCGAGATGATACGGGTGTTGACCTCGCTGTTCACCCTCTCGAGCAGGGCCAGCCGAGCGGGCGTGAGCGCCACAGCGGTAGCCCCGGAGGGGTTGGCCGCCACGGTCTGATACGGATAGAGAACCCCAAGGCAAGAGGCGACGCTACGGCGGCACATGTCATCGAAGCCGGAGGGGGCGGCCTCGGGCGCTCCGCTCTCCATGAAGCTCGGGGCGTTGGAGATGTAGGGAGCGGGAGAGGCGGTGGTCGCCAGCGGCGCAGGCGGCGGACCCGAGACAAGCCCGGCGACGTCATTGGTCGCACAGGCGGCCACTAGCAGAGCCGCCGCGCCAATCGCCAGAAGCCGTCCTAGAACCAAAGCGCCACCTCAGCGATATCGCTGTCGCGGTCATAGTCGACCCGCCGCGCACGATACGGAAACATTAACACCATTCACGCGGTGAAATTGCGAACTGGTTAATCTTGCTGGTTGTTCAGCCGCCGTCCGTACGCCGGCACGCGGGCGTGGAACCCTTACGGCCCCGTGACTGTTAACCCTTCGCCGTCGCCAGAACTGATCTGAGCGGCGCGGATTCGCGTTGGGCGAGGCGACACATGGGGAAGGCGCGGCGCTTGCAACACCAGATCCCATGCAGACCCCTCACCCGCTCCGTCGCCGTGTGTCGATCGCCCTCGCGGCGCTCCGCGACACCCTCAACGCACCCTCCCACCGCACCGGCAAGCTTATGGGAATCCTGAGGAAACGGGCCGCACGCCCTTACCTCGCTGCTCTGGTCGCGGGCGGTGTGGCGCTGTCGGCCGCGGCGGTCAGCCCGGATGTGCCGGACTGGCACGGTTTCAGAACGGGATTGGCCGGCCTTACCGCCCGGCTTGGCTTCGGGCCGGCCAACGCTCAGCCCCGCCCCTCCCTGGCGCCCATCAAAGCGGTGATCGCCCAGCCCGTCGAGGCCCCGCCGGTTCAGGCCCTGCGGGACCTCACGCCTGAGCAGGCGGTCGCCTGGAACGCGGCCATACCGATCTCGACCCTGCTGAACCGGCCCGCCGCCCCCTTCCATCTGCCGACCGGATCAAGCGTCGACGGCCAACGGGCGCTCGATTGCCTCACGGCCACCATCTACTACGAGGCAGGCAACGAAAGTCCCGAGGGCCAACGGGCGGTCGCCCAGGTAATGCTCAATCGGCTCAGGCACCCGGCCTATCCCAAGACCGTCTGCGGGGTGGCCTTCCAGGGCGCGGAACTGCCGACGGGATGTCAGTTCACCTACACCTGCGACGGCGCGCTTGCCCGGGTCCCATCGGCCGAAGGCTGGAACCGCGCGCGCAAGGTCGCAGCGGCCGCCCTCGCCGGCTATGTCGAGGCGTCCGTGGGCGGCGCGACCCACTACCACACTGTCTGGGTGGTACCCTACTGGCAGGGCGAAGTCGCCAAGGTGAAGACCATCGGCGCCCACATCTTCTATCGCTGGGACGGCGGTTGGGCCAATCCGCGCTACGCCCTGGGCTATGCCGGCGACGAGCCGGACGTGGCCAAGATCTATGGGGTGGGCGCCGCGCCCTTCGCCACGCCGCACATCCAGCTCGCCGTGCTGGAGGCCCCCGTCGCCGCGCCGGCTCCCGCGCCCGTCGAGATTGTGAAGGTCGCCGCCGCGGACCATGACGCCATCCTGCCGTTGGAGACCCATAGCGAGACCCTGCCGCCGATGCAGGTCGCGCCCCTGTCGAACAATGTAGAGAAGGCCATCCCGGTCGCGGTGGGCGAGGTTCGCAAGAACCGTCAGGTTCCCCTGCCTGGCGGCTGGTGAACCACTAGCGCGAAGGCCTTTCGGAACAGAGGGCAGGCCCCGCCGCTAACCCAAGATCAGTATGAGCCGTTGCGGGACAGTACGGCCGGCACGGTCAGGATCAGGATCCTGAGGTCCACGCTCACGCACTTGGAGCGGGCGTAGAGCCGGTCCAGGGCGATACGCCGGCGATAGGGAAGGTTGTTGCGGCCGCTCACCTGCCACAGGCCGGTGATGCCGGGCCGCACCGAACAGTATTGCCGGAACGAAGCGCCATAGCGTTTGGCCTCCGCCGCCACGATAGGGCGCGGTCCAACGATGCTCATCTCGCCGCGGATCACATTGAAGAGCTGAGGAAGTTCATCGAGGCTCGACTTGCGCAGGAAATTGCCGACCGCGGTAATGCGCGGATCGTTACGCAGCTTGCGATCGAGTTCCCACTCCCGGCGCGCCTCCGGATCGGTGGCCAGCAGGGCCTGCAGCCGAGCATCCGAGTCCACCACCATCGAACGGAACTTGAAGCAGCGGAAGCTGCGGCCGTCGCGCCCGATCCTGAGGTGCCCGAACACAGCCGGGCCGCCATCCTGCGCGCGGATGAGCAGCGCCAGGACGATCAGCAGCGGCGCCGTAAAGATCAGCGCGGCGACAGCGATCAGGAGGTCGAGGACGCGTGACGGGTTCACCTGGCGGGCTACGGCTCGGCGCAGAACGGACAGACCCTGAGCTAGGCCACGTTCGCCCGCAAACCCCTTATCCGCCTCGATAGCACCGAACCGATACACCTCGGTCTCCTTCACAGCCAACAGAGTCTTAATTTCTAACGCGCCTGGAAGGAAGAGCGGTTTCGCTATCGCAGCATGACTTTTTTCAGGGCCGCGGAAACTGTGCAACCCCTGGAGTTACTGTGCCAAATTTGGGCGATCGGCGCGTGTGTTCGTCGCCCGATGCACGCGAATTCCCCAATTGGGCGAATGTGCGAGCGTGACCGATGGGGATCACAACGTAGCGCCGCCGCATCCAGCTCCTATCTAACGCTCTACAGTTAGGCTCTTGATCCGCGGCTGATGGCCAGGCTCCCACCCTGCGGTGGAATCTTGGCGCGAGGAATGTCAAAGGTCTAATCGGGACGGCTCCGACCGCTGGGACGAGCTTTGGATTCAGCCCGGCCCAGTACGGCCCGGCACAGCGAGGGTGCGCGTGACACAGATCGCCAAAGTCGTGATTTTGAGCGCTGGGCAGGGCAAACGGCTGCTTCCGCTGACCGAAAGTCGCCCCAAGTGCCTGGTCGAGCTGTCCGGGCGATCGGTGCTGGCTTGGCAGCTGATGGCGCTGGAGGCCGCGGGCCTGCGCGAGGCGGTGGTGGTGACCGGCTTCGCCGCCGAGGCGGTAGACGCCGAGATCGCCGCCCTCCCCCTCACCACCCTGACGGTGCGCACCCGTTTCAACCCCTTCTATTCGGTCACCGACAACCTCGCGACCTGCTGGCTGGTGCGGCACGAACTGACCGGCGGGGCGCTGCTACTCAACGGCGACACCCTGTTCGAGCCGGACATCGCCATGTCCCTGCTGGCCGCGCCCGAGGCGCCGATCACTGTCACCATCGACCGCAAGCCCTCCTACGACGCCGACGACATGAAGGTGATGACCCATGGCGACGCCCTGCTCGCCATCGGCAAGAAGATCGAGACCTACGACGCCGAGTCGATCGGCTTCCTCAAATTCTCCGCCGCCGGGGCCAAGAGCTTCGTCGCCGGACTGGAGCGGGCGGTGCGCCAGCCGGACGGGCTGAAACGCTGGTATCTGAGCGTCATCGACGAGCTGTCGCGGGAGCCGGGGCTTGTCCGCATCCGCTCTATCGAGGGGCTGGACTGGGCGGAGATGGACTTCCCCGCCGATGTCGAGCGCAACGTGGAAATGACCGAACGCTGGTTGCTGCGCGAAGCGCAGACCTTAGCCGACATCCCCCTGCAGGCGGCGGGCTAGGTCGAGATCTGACGGCTTGTCCACGTCCACGGCGGCGAGGCCGAAAGGCGTCGTCACCGCCTCGGCCCTCACGTTCGCCTTGCCGCCCAGACGCGCCACCGCCTGCCTCAGGGTGAAGCGGCGCAGCAGGAAACCCAGGAGCACGCCGGGGCCGAGCAGCATGGCGATCCGCCAGGGCTGCTTTCGGTGCGCCTCCACCCGCCGCCACAGATCGAGGGCGCCGACGGCGCGGTCCGTCGCCAGATAGAACAGATTGCACCCCGAAAATCGCCCGTCCCGGAACGCCAGATAGGTCCGCCGCGTCCCCGGCGCCGCCGCCTGCACCACCGCCTCCTCGCCCAGCAGGATGGAGATGTCCGCCCCCGCCGGGGTGTCGGCGATGAAACGGCGGACCCATTCCGGCTGCAGCAGCGCATGATCCACCGTGGTCACAAGCAAGGGCGAGCCCAGCTTTTCGAGAGCCGCCCTGACGCTGAGGCTGGGGGAGGCTTCGGCGCTAATCACCTCGACGGGCGGCAGTTCCCTCAGCGCCAGCGCCGTGGCGGCGATGATCTGGTCCCCCGTGCAGATGGCGATGCGGGACGCCCCCGCCTCCGCCAACGCCCTCAGCACCCGCTCCAGCAGGGTCAGGCCGGCGACCGTCGCCAAGCCCTTGTGGCTGACGCCGGCGTAGGCCGCGACAGGATCGACGACGCCGCGCGAGCCCGCGAGGACCAGCGCCTGGAATCCGCTCACGCCACGATCTTCCCGTCGAGGGCCTTCTCATAGAGGCGATAGGTCTTGTAGCGCTCGGCCCCTACCACCTCGCAGATGCGGCGCATGGGGGTGTTGTCCTCCAGGATCCAGGACAGCTCGATCTTGCGATAGCCCTTGCGCCGCGCCTCGGTGCGCGCCGCCTCGATCAGCATGAAGGGCAGCATCTGGCCGGCAAGGCTGGCCGCGAACTTGCGCCTCACGCCCATCAGCGGCACCCGCGCCGTGCCGAGCCCCTTGACCTTGAGCCGCCACAACAGCTTCGCCCAGCCGAAGGGCAGCAACTTGCCGTCGAGGTCGGCGATGGCCTCGTTGACGTTGGGCAGGCAGACGATGAAGCCGGCCGCCTCTCCCTCGATCTCGGCGAACCAGATCAGGTCGGCGTCCAGCACGGGCTTCAGCGACTTGGCGAGCTGGGCCGTCTCCGCCTCGGTGAGCTTGGTGAAGCCCCAGTTGTGCGACCAGGCGTCGTTGACGATGTCCGTCAGGGTGCGGACGTCGTCCTCATAGCGTTTCATGTCGAGCTTGCGTAGGCGCACCCCTGCGGTCCCTCTTTGCAGACGCCGCTGCACCGCTGCCGGGAGCGGATCCTCGATGTCGCAAAGGAAGGCGTAGACATCGCGGATCTTGGCGTAGCCCTGGGCCTCCACCCGGGCGCCGGCATAGGCCGGGTCATGACCCATCAGCACCATGGGCGGCCGCTCGAAACCATCGACCAGCAGGCCGACCTCCTCGTTGACCGACAGGTTGAACGGGCCGAGCGCAACGGTCTTGCCCCTTGCCTTCAGCCACCCCTCGGCCACCTCGAACAGGGCGGCGAACACCTCGGGGTCGTCCTCTGCGGCGATCATGCCGAAGTGGCCCGCCGGCCGCTCCGGATCGATCGGCGCCAGGGCATCGATCTGAGCGCTGATGCGGCCCACGTCCCGTCCGTTCCGCGTCGCCAGCCACATCTCGACTTCGGCGTGGGCGAAGAAGGGATTGGTCTTGGGGGTCAGGGCCTCCTGCCGCTCCATCAAGAGCGGCGATATCCAAGCGGGATCGCCTTGGTTCAGGCGCGACGGGAGGCGGATGAAGCGGTCAAGCTCGGCCTTGGTGCGGACGGGGGCGACGACGACAGGATCGAGCGGGGGGGCCATCAGACCTCCAGATAGAGCAGGGCCGTAAGCGCCCCCGCGGAGAACACCACCGGCGCAAACCAAGCGCCGAGCAGGCTGGGCAGGGCGCCGGTCTCGGCGAAGGCGGTCATCATCCCATCGCAGACGAGATAAAGCAGCCCCGCCCCGATACTGGCCCCCGTCAGCTTCACGCCGCTGCCGGAGCGGAAGTTCGCGAAGGCAACCGGCGAGGCCAGCAGCAGCATGACCAGCGCCCCGATGGGCTCGGCGATCGCCCGGTGCAGTTGGGTCAGATAGTAGGCCTGAGGCTTCTCCGCCGGCCCGCCGGAGAGCGCACGCCGGGCGTCTCTCGCCGTCAACGGCTGGTTGGGAGCGAACAGGGTCCGCACCTCCTTGGGATCCAGGTCGTTGCGCCACATCAGTTGATTGGGCGTGGTGGTGGTGACGGCGGCTTCCGTCACCCGGTTGACGGTCGGCTTCTGAAGTCGCCAGGCGCCGTCGGTGTAAACCGCCGAGGAGGCCACGATCCGCTCGCTCAACTGGCCGTTGGCGTCGCGCCGAAAGATCTGGATGTCGTCGAGCCGGTTTCCGGACTTGTCGCCCTGGCGGGCGACCACGACGTCGGCGCCCACGCGGAATGGCCGGCTTTTCAGTTTGGGCTGCTCGGACGCAGGCGCGGTGGCGGCCCACCAGGTATCGAGCGCCCGCTGCGCGTGAGGGCTGGCGTACTCGATCACCGCCAGATCGAGGGCCGCGACCGCCCCGCCGACCGGCGCGCCCATCAGGATGATCTGCAGCAGCGAGACCCCGGCGGCGCGCATCGCCACCACCGCATTGTCACGGGCAAGCTGCAGGAAGCTGAAGATCACCCCCACCAACACGCTGAGCGGCGCGATCTGGCGGAACAGCGAGGGCAGCCGCAGGAAGGCGTAGTGCAGCAGCCCGCTCAGGCCAAGGCCGCGGTCGAGCACGTCGGTGGTCACGTCCAGCAGGTCGAGGATCTGCAGGATGGCCATCAGGATCAGCGCCGCCGCCAGGGTGCGCTGGGTCATCAGCCTCAGGACATAGACGCGAAGGGTCATGCCGGAGCCCGCGCCGGCCGCCTCATCACGAAGGCTGCGACATTCTCCATGCCGAAGGCCAGATGCTCGATCGCCCGGCTGACCGGCGTGTCGCCTGGCCGCTTGCGGCTGCCCCAGAAGACGCCGATCGAGATCGCGGCAAAGCCGGCCGCCACCAGCCACACCACCTCCGGCGGCGCGCGCCCGCTCGTCGCCAGGCTCTGGCCGAACTGAACAGCGTGCTGGTACCCCACCATCATCAGCCCGGCGACGACCACCCCCGACCCCCGTCGGCCCCGCTTCGACGCCAGGCCAAGCGGCACAGCGAGTAGGGGCAGCAGCGGCAGCGACAAGGCGCGAATGATGCGGGTGTAGAATTCGGCGGCGAAGGTCTCCCGGCGTATGGGCCCGCCGGTCTTATGCATTTCTCCCCAGAGCTCGCCGAGGGTCAGTTCACGCTCGTCGCCCCCCCGCGCGCGCAGCGCCTGCGCTCCGCCGACCAGGGGCGCTTCATAGACGAACTGGTCGAAGCGGGTGATGGCGAACTGGCCCTTGTGGTTCTCGGTCAACCGCTCGCCGTGCTCCAGAACGAACAAGACCGTACCCGTGTCCGCCGACGGCCGCAGTTCGGCCGACCGGGCGGTGGTGACCTCCTCGCGCCCGTCCGGCGTGGTCCGCCGGATGAAGATGTGCGACAGCCGCCGGCCGGTGGGGTCGGCCTCGTCCGCGGTGAGGGTCACCCCCTCCCCCGCCGACACGAAGGATTGCGAGGCCAGATGGCCGTTCCAGCCCGCCTCCACCGCCGCACGCATGGCGGCGCGGAAGGCGTAGCGGCCATAGGGCTGGGCGTAACCGTGCAGGAACAGGCTGATCGCGGCGAACACCGCCCCCATGGCGATGAAGGGCGCCGTCAGCCGCGCGAGCGACACCCCGCCCGCCATCAGGGCATCCACCTCCGACCCGTCGCTCATGCGGGTGATGACGATGAAGATGGCGATGAAGAAGGCCGCCGGCATGGCGAGGCCAAGGTAGTGGGGGATCAGATTGGCGGTCAGCTCGAACACATAACCGAAGCGGGCGCTGCTTTGCGCCAGCAGGTCAAAGATCCTGAGGGCCCGCTCCAGCAACAGCACCAGCAGGGTCACGCCCAGGCACGCCGCCATCGGCCGCAACGACAGCCTCAGCACATAGCGGTCGATCATCTTCAGACCGAAGATGCCGGCACGCCCTTCATTACGCGAAGAGACCGTCAAATCGGCGCCGCCTCCGCCATGGGCCACGCCGATCGTAGATGATCCGCAAGCCGGGCGGCGTCATCCTCCCCGAGGTCGACCGTCTGGCCAAGGGCGGGCGGCCCCGGCCAGCCGGCGTCGGCGAACGTCCGCCCCTCGTGCGCGCGGGCGCCCTCGTAGCGGGGGATGACATGGAAATGCACGTCGCGGTCGACCATCATCAGCATCAGATAGTTGATCCGCGCGTAGCTGACGATGCGCGACAGCATCGGCTCGATCCGCTTGATAACAGTCCCCAATTCGGCGAAAGCCTCGGGACTGAGGTCTGAGAAGGCCTCGACCGGCTCCTTGCAAACCAGCACCAAAGCCCCGAACGTCGGTTGTTTGGGGCGAACCAGAACCACCCATCGGTCCGTTTCGGCCACCGCCGTCCGCGGATAACCGAACGCCAGGGCGGTGGGATTGGGCATGGAAGCGGTTCCTCGCGGGCGGGCGCCGCATTGCGATATATTAGGGAGCGAGCAGGGCCGATGAAAGCTAGAACCCTGCTTTGCGGCGCGATCTTGTTGCTTGCCGCCGGCGGCGTAGCCCATGCCGAGACATGCGCGGGCGTTCAGAGTGCGGTGAAGCTTACGGTGGTGGTGACCGGGGCGACGCCGATCAAGGGCGAGGTGGCCGTCACCGTCTACCCCGACAACCCGCGGCGCTTCCTCACCGCCAAGGGCAAGCTGGGGCGCCAGCGGGTGGAGGCGGCGGAGCCCTCCAGCGCCTGCTTCTGGTTACCGGCTGCGGGCTACTATGCGGTGGCCGTCTATCACGACGCCAACGCCGATCGGGACTTCAACCGCAGCCTGATCGGCCTGCCGACCGAAGGCTTCGGCTTCTCTAACGACGCGCCCACGAAGGTGGGCCTGCCGCCCTTCTCCGCCGTTCGGTTCAAGGTGGACGGGCCGGAGACCACCATCCGGGTGAAGATGCGCTACCTCGGCTGACCCAGTGTCTTCCGCGCCAGTTCCACCACCACCTCTCCACCCTCCTCGAAGCCGCGGACGATCAGCTCTACCTGCGCGGCCTCGCCGGCGCCGGTGATCCTGAACCCGTGCCAGCGGGCCTGAGGATTGCCGTGGGTGCGGGCGGACGCCGACGAGACCCCCACCACCGGGATCGGCCCGTTCGGCCCGGGCAGGGTGGTGGGATGCGGATGGTGCACATGCCCGTGCAGAATGAGTTCGGCCCCATGACGGAGCAGCGTCTCGCCCAAGGCCGCCGCGTCCCACAGGCAAGCTCGCGCGGAGGCCGCCAGCCGGTCGGGCGGGTGGTGGATCAGGACGACACGTACGAGCCCCTCGCGCCGGGCGTCGTCCAGCACCTTTCCCAGCCGGGAGAGCTGCGCCGCCCCCAGCCGCCCCCCTGCCAGCAGCGGGGGGGTCGGTAGGGCGGAACAGAGGTTGACGATCGCCAGGGGGCCACGACGGCGCACATAGGGAAAGCCCGTTTCCTCCGCATCCCCGAACCAGGGCCGCCAGGACGCGAAACGGGTGCGATGGCCGCGGGCGACCAGGGCGTCGTGATTGCCAGGGCTGACGGTGACGTCCTCCGTCGCGCCCAGGGTGGCGAACCAGGACCGCGCGGCCGCGAACTCACCCTCGTCCGCGAAATTGGTGATATCCCCGGTCACGGCGACATGATCCGGCGCCTGCGCCCGAATGTCGGCGACGATGGCTGACAGCACCTCGGTACGGTGCGCGAAGCGCCGTTTGCGCCGCCAGGACAGCCGGCTGAGCAGCCGCTTCGACACGATGTCGCCCAGCGTCCACGGCTTGGCGGGCGGGACAAGGTGCGGGTCAGTGAGATGGGCGAGGAGGAAGCCGGTCACGGGGATGCAGTTCTAGCCAGATTGGCTTGAGGTGCGTATCAAGTTCCGCCGATTTGCAAAGGACGATTAGGGGTTGGCGGGAACTTCGGAGACGGCCCCTGCGCCCTGGGGCGTGATCGTTGCGGGCGACGGACCCAAGATCTGGGGCATGACAGGCGAGGAGCGGCTGCGCCGTACCTTTGCGCGCGCGGGCGTGCGCCTTGTCGACGACGGCGCGACCTTCGGCCTCATCGGAACCGCGGTGATCGTGCGTGGCGACTGGGTACTCGACGAGTCCCTGGTGCGAGCCCTGGTTCAGCGGCCGGGCGTAGTGCTGGCGGAGGGCGACACGCCGGTCGCCGCCCACGTCGGCGCGGACTGCCTTGACGCCGTCTCGCGCGCCCTCGCCGCGGGCGAGCCCATCGCCGACCTGCCCACGGTGAACGCTGTCGAACTCGGCGGCGCCTACAACCACGCCCTGCGCAAGCGCGAGCCGCCGGTGCTGGTGCGGCTGGCCCCCGACAACGTCCGAGCGGTGGAGAAGCGGCTGTTCCAGGGCTCCTACAAGGGCGTCACCGACCTCGTCACCAAGCATGTGTGGCCCGCCCCGGCTCGGGTGGTGACCCGCTGGTGCGCCCTCGCCCGCATCACCCCCAATCAGGTGACCTTCGCCGGCTTCCTGCTGGTGCTCGCCGCCTTCGGCCTGTTCTGGATCGGCGAGTTCGGCTGGGGGCTCCTGTGCGCCTGGATCATGACCTTCCTCGACACCGTCGACGGCAAGCTCGCCCGGGTCACCCTCACGTCCTCCAAGATCGGCAACGCCTTCGACCACGGCATCGACCTGATCCACCCGCCGTTCTGGTGGTGGGCTTGGCTGGTGGGGGTGCAGATGGGGGATATGCCTGTGGCCACCCCCCACCTGATCCTGGCCATCGTCGCCGGCGGCTATGTCGCCCAGCGGCTGGAGGAAGGCCTGTTCCTGGCCCTTTTCAAGGTGGAGATCCACGCCTGGCGGCCATTCGACAGCCTGTTCCGCCAGATCACCGCCCGCCGGAACCCCAACCTCATCCTCCTCAGCCTCGCCTGGCTGGCCGGCCGTCCGGATATCGGCATCATCGCGGTGGCCTGGTGGACGGCCATCTCCTTCATCGTCCACCTCGTCCGGATCGGCCAGGCTTTCGCCACGCCTCGCGACCGGATCGTTTCCTGGCTGAAGGCCTGATGCGGGTCGGCGTCGTCCGCAATCCGGCCAGCCACGCCAACCGGCGGCGGCGAAGGCCCGCCCCGGACGGCGACGTGATCTTCGCCGAAGCGCCGAATGCGGCGACCATGGGCGAGGTACTGCGCGATTTCGCCCGGCAGGAGATCGGCCTCCTGGTGCTGGAGGGCGGCGACGGCTCCCTGCGCGACATGATCACCGCGCTGCCCGCGGCCTTTGGCGCAGCGCCGCCGCTGCTCGCGGTGATGCCCGCGGGCAAGACCAATCTCTTGGCGCGCGACCTTGGCCTGTTCAGCCTCGACACCCTGCCTCTGCCCAAGCTGCTCGCCGAGGCCAAGACCGGATTCCGACCGGAACGCCTCAAGGCTCGCCGGGTGCTCGACATCTGTTGGTCGGACGGGCGCCATGCCCCGGTCAGCGGCTTCTTCTTCGGCGCGGCGGCCTTCCGCCGGGCCACCATCCTGGCCCAGAGCGTTCATCGCCTGGGCGCCTTCCAAAGACCCGCCATCGCGCTGACCCTGATCAGCGGCTTCACCCGCGTGCTGGCCGGCGGGTCGAACGACCCGTGGCGGGCGGGCGAGACCATGACCATTGCACTAGACGGGGCGGACCCGGCTTCCGGCCGCCGTTTCGTGGTTCTCGCCTCGACCCTCAAACGCTTCCCCCTCCGGATGAAGCCCTTCGACAACGGCCTGGGCGGCCTCCGCTATCTGGAGGTCGACGCCCCGCCGCAGCGGCTAGGGCGGGCGATCGCCACCCTCATGTCGGCAGAGCCGGCAGCCTGGCTCGGCGACTACGGCTATCGCCGGGGCAGCGGCGACGAGATGCGACTGACCCTGGCCGAGCCCTTCGTGCTGGACGGCGAGATCTTTCCCGCGGGCGAGCTGATCATCAGCGCCGCGCGGGAGCTGCAGTTCGTCGGCCCGTGAGCACCGATCTCGCCGCCTTCGTCGCCGCCGAGCTGGGCGCGGCGCAGCCGGAGGCGATCTGCGCCCTCGCCGCCCGCCTCGCGGCGGAGACGCCCTCGGCGGCGGCCGTGCTGTTCTATGGCTCGACCCTGCGCACCGGCGACCTCGACGCCGTGCAGGACTTCTACATCCTCACCGAAACGCCGCATCGCCGGGGCCTGCGCGGCGTCGCCAACCGGCTGCTGGCGCCGGAGGTGGGCTATCGCGAGACGCCTGTGGGCGGGCGCGCCTTGAAGGCCAAGGTCGCTGTCATGACCCTGCGCCAGTTCCAGCACGCCACGACGGTCGAGAGCATCGACACCACCATCTGGGCCCGGTTCGTACAGCCCTCCGCCCTGGTCTGGTCCAGGTCGGCGAAGGACTCCGAGTTCGTGCACGGCCTGATCGCCGAGGCCGCCAGGACCGCCACCAGCTTCGCGGCGGCGCTGGGCCCGCCGCGCGGATCGGCCCGCGATTTCTGGACCGCCCTCTTCCGACAGACCTACGCCGCCGAATTTCGCGTCGAGCCTTCGGGACGGGAAGCCTCGATCCTCGCCTTTGCCCCGGGGCGCTACGAGACCTTGTTGCCGCTGGCCTGGGGGGATGCCCAAATCCCGTTCGAGGCGGAGGGCGACGAACTGGTTCCGGCCATGGCGCCAGCGGCGCGGACGGCGCTGCGGCGGCGGTGGAGCCTCAAGCGGGCATTAGGGAAGCCGCTGAATCTCGCGCGGCTGGGCAAGGCTACCGTCACCTTCGACGGCGCAGCCCGCTACGCGGCCTGGAAGATCGAGCGGCACACGGGGATCGCCATCGCCGTCACCCCTTGGCGGGAGCGCCACCCCTTGCTGGCGGCGCCCATCGTGGCCTGGAAGCTGTGGCGAGCCCGAAGGGCTTAGAGCGCGTCTCTGACGCGCTCTAACGCTCTGACTTCAGCCGGCGGCGCGCTGGGACGCTTCGTCGCCGATCACGCCGAACTCGCGGCCGATCTCGGCGAACAGGCCGATGACGGTGTCGATCTGCTCCGGCGTATGCGCGGCGCTGATGCTGGAGCGCAGCAACGGGCGGCTGTCCGGCGTTGCGGGCGGCAGAGCGAGGTTCAGATAGACCCCGCGGGCCAGCAGGGTGTTCCAGAAAGCCACCGCGCAGGCCTGGTCCGGCATGGCCACGGCCACGATCGGGCCAATCTGCGGACCGGTGTGGAAGCCGAGGGCTGAAAGGCCTTCGTACAGGCGAGTAGCGTTGGCGTTCAGCCGCTGGCGCAGGGCCGGCTCTTCCTGCAGGCGGCGCAGGGCCGTCAGGGTGGAGGCGATCACCGCCGGCGGCAGGGAAGCGGTGAACATGTAGGGGCGGCAGACCACCCGCATCACGTCGAAATCCGGCACGTCGGAAACGCAGAAACCGCCCACGGCGCCCAGGCTCTTGGAGAAGGTGCCGACGATGAAGTCGACATCCGCCTCGACGCCAGCCGCCTCGGCCAGCCCCCGCCCCGTCGGGCCGAGCACACCCATGGAGTGGGCTTCGTCGACCAGCAGATAGGCGTCCATCTCGCGCTTGACGGCGCAGATTTCCTTCAGCGGCGCGGTGTCGCCCAGCATCGAATAGATGCCTTCGACCACGATCAGCTTCTGGCCCGGCTTGTCCTTCAGGCGCTTCAGGCGCTTGTAGAGGTCTTCCGGATCGTTGTGGCGGAAACGGATCACTTCGGCCTGGCTGAGGCGCGCGCCGTCATAGATGCTGGCGTGGCTGTCGGCGTCGAGGATCAGGTGATCGTCCCGGCCGACCAGGGTCGACATGACCCCGAGGTTGGCCTGATAGCCGGTGGAGAACACCATCGCGTTCTTGCGGCCGTAGAAGCTGGCGAGGGCCTGCTCCAGGGCGGCGTGGCCGCTGAAGCTGCCGTTGGCGATCCGCGAGCCGGTGGTGCCCGTTCCCTGTTCCCGCACGGCCCGGGCGGACTCCTCGATGCATTCGGGATCGAACGTCAGGCCCAGATAGTTGTTGGTGCCGAGCAGAATGACGCGACGGCCGTTGGTGACGCCCTCGGTCGGTGAGACCACCGCATCGAAACGGACGCTGAAGGGATCGGCGCCGAGCGCACGAATTCGCCCATAGGCCTGGCTATATGCCAGATGCTTATCGAGAAGGCTCAACGCTCAACCCTTGGTTCGCAGTTCTTTGATCAGAGACGACAAGTCTCCGGCGGTTTCTACGACAGCAAGACGGTCCAATGGAATAGACAGGTCGAAAACGTCTTCAAGCTCCATGACCACATTCATGAGCGCCAGAGAATCGATCTGAAGGTCCCGCGATATGTTGGTGGTTTCGGAAATTTCGATCTTCTGACCCAGGGTCTTCTCGATAGAACGCCCGATTTCCCGCAGGGTCAAATCAGTGACTGTTTCCATTACTCGCCGTCTAAAGCGCCGACGCGCCCCCTTGCGTTCGTTCCGCGAAGGTTTTGTAACACCGGACGAGGTTAAGTGCAGCAATCTTTGTGGTTTCTCCGCGGATGGCCTGCCGTTCGCTCACAGCCAGCCCTCTTGGCGATACCAATTCACCGTATCTGCAAACCCCGTTTTCAGGTTGAAGCGTGGCGCCGGCGCATCGGCCCAGCGCTCCTCCGGAGCCACGGTCCAGTCGGGATGAAGCAGCTCGCGGGCCTTGCCCGGGGTGAACATCGGCGGATCGCCGAACAGCCCCGCCCCTAGGGCCAGCCCCCGGATCAGCGCCCCGGGAACCCGGACCTGCCGAGGCGGCCGGCCCACCGCTTCGGCGGCGGCGGACATGATGTCGGACCAGCCGTAGCCTTCCGGCCGGGCGTCGCTGAGGGTGACGGTCCGACCGGTGAGCCCCCCCTGCGCCATGGTGGCGATCTGTCGCGCCGCGTCGGCCACATGGATCAGGGCGATGCGGGCGGCCGGACTGAGTACGGGCAGCACCGGGCTTTTCGCCGCCGCCTTGAACAGGGCCAGGGTTTCGACGTCTCCCGGACCATAGACCGCCGGGGGACGTGCGATGGTGAAACGCTCGCCCAGGACGCCGCGCACGGCCGCCTCGCCTTCGCGCTTGCTGCCTGCATAGTCCGACAGGCTAGGCTCGCGCGCGGCGAGACTGGACACCAGCACGAAGGCGGCGTCCGGGGCGACATCCCGTGCGGCCTCGGCGACGCCCCCAGCCCCCGCAGCGTTCGCCGCATAGAAGGCCGCCCGCGTGCGCGCCTTGATCAGCCCCGCCCCATGCACCACCGCGGCCGCGCCCTCGCAAAGGCGCCGCAGCGCTTCAGGCTGATCGAGAGCGCCCCGCACCGCCTCCACGGCGAGGCCCGGCCAGAGGCCATCGGTCTCGCGCCGCGCCAGGATGCGAACGTCCCACCCGTCGCCGGCGAGGGTCCGCACCAGATGGCGGCCCAGGAAGCCGGTCGCCCCCGTGACGGCGACCCTGCCCCGGGTCATCGTGTCAGGCCGGTTCGGCGGCGGGGGTCAGCGCGCCGGAAATATAGAGGGCCTTGGCCTTGGCCCGGCTGAGCTTGCCCGAGGAGGTCTGCGGCAAGGCGTGCGCGCCGACCAGGGCCACCGTCGCCTCCACACTGTGACGGGCGCGGATCAGCGCCTTCACGTCGTTGGCGAGGGCGAGACGCACCTCCGGGTCCTTGGTGCGGCATTGCACCAGCACCACCACCGCCTCGTCGGACTCCCCCGAGGTGGAGAAGGCCGCCACATCGCCGCTACGCAGGGCGTCGATCTCGGACTCCACCGACCACTCGAGATCCTGCGGCCAGATGTTGCGGCCGTTGAGGATGATCAGATCCTTGGCGCGCCCGGTGAGCACCAGATCGCCCTGGTTGAAGTAGCCAAGGTCGCCGGTGTCCAGCCAACCGTCGGCGGAAAGGACCCGCGCGGTCTCCTCCGGCTCGCGGAAATAGTGCTGCATCAGGCTCGGGCCGCGGGCGAACACCCGCCCAACGGAGAGCTCCGGCAAGGGCTCGCCGTCTTCCCCGCGGATGACGATCTCGTGGTCGGGCAGGGCCGGGCCGCAGCGGGCGAAATCACGGGTGCGCTCGGACGGCGCACCGATCACCGCCACCGCTTCCCGCTCCAGGCGCGGCACATCTACGGTATCGCAGACGAGGCCGCCCCCCAGGGGCGCCATGGTCAGCGCCAGGGTCGCCTCAGCCATGCCGTAGCTCGCCACATAGGCGCCGGCGCTGAAGCCCACGGGGGCGAAAGTCCGGGCAAACCGCTCCAGCGGCGCGGCCCGCACCATGTCCCCGCCGATCCCTGCCGAACGCCAGCCGGAGAGATCCAGGCCGTCGATGGAGGCGGTTTCCGCGCGGCGGGCGCACAGCTCGTAGCCGAAGGACGGACTATAGGCGACCGTGCCGCCGTTGCGGCTCATCATGTCGAGCCACAAAAGCGGACGGCGCACGAAGGCGCCGGTGGGCAGCAGGTCCACCGACATCTGCGCCGTGAGCGGGCTCAGCAGGAAGCCCACCAGCCCCATGTCATGGAACAGGGGCAGCCAGGAGACCGCCCTGTCTGTCGGCCCGATCTTCAGCCCGTGCCGGACGATGGCGCGGGCGTTGGCCATCAGCGCCTTGTGGGTGACCACCACCCCCATGGGAAAGCGTGTGCTGCCGGAGGAGAACTGGATGTAGGCCGGGGCCTCGGCGCCGATAGGGGCCAACTCGACCGGCGCCGCCTCGGGCAGGTCGGCGATAGCGCCGACGAACTTGGTGGACAGGCCCTCGGCCGCTTCGTTCAGCCAGGGGACGATGGCGGCGGGCCCCAGGGCCGCCGAGGCCGAGGACGACCCCAGCATCCTCCGGACCTGCTCGATATAGGCGTCGCGGCCGCCGAGGGGCGCCGGCAGGGGCAAAGGGGTGGCGATCAGACCGGCGTACTGGCAGGCGAAGAAGGCGCGAATGAAATCGCCGTCGGTCTCGGCGGCGAGGCCCACCCGTTCGCCCGGCGCGAGGCCCGCGGCCAGCAGCCGGGCGGCGAGGGCCAGGGCCTGTTCGCGAAGCCGGCTGTAGGGCAGGACCTCCGCCAACTCGCCGCGCAGGCCGTGGATGTTGATGCCGGTCGGGCCGCAGGCTGCGAAGTCCAGCGCTTCGGTGAGGGTGCTGAAGTCGGCGAGGCGTTGGGATCGGTCAGGCGCTGTGGGGGTAACGATCATGTGAACGCTTTGGCCTGCTTTCGGGCGGACGTCAAAAGGGAGCAGAGCGCGGCGTCGCCGCGGGCAGGGCTCGCGGACGCGCCCTTAACATGGACAGCATGCCGAGTCCGAGCGCGACCGACGCCAGTACGATAGAGGCTCCGGCGCCGGTGAGGCCGAACTGCGACACCAGGACGGGTAAAGCGGCGAGGTAGGCGACACAGACGATCAGCCGCACTTTTAGCGCCGCGCCCGCATAACCGAGGGACACCAGCATCGGCTCCAGCGGCATAGCCCAGATACCGATCACGGCGGCGGCGACCTGCCAGGTCATGATGCCGGCGGCGGACTCGAAACTCGGGCCCATGACGAGGCCGAGCAGCGGCTTGCCGGCGACGAAGGTGACGAACAGCAGCAGGGTGGCGAGGCCCCCGCCCACAAGGCCCACCTGCAGGGCGAGCTTGTTCATCGCGTGCTCCCCGTCCATGGCCCGCAGTTTGGCGAGTTCAGGATAGAGCGCGGGGCCAAGCAGCTTGGCCGGCTTGGCGATGGCGTCGGCGACCTGGCGGCCGATGCTCCACAGGGCCGCGGGCTGCGGGCCGAGCAGCGCCCCCACCGCCAAAGTCACAAGGTGGGTGAAGGCGACATCGAGGCTGGAGCTGAAATTGGTGGCCCAGGCGAAGCGCCACACCCCCGGCATGTGCTTCGCCATCGGCCCGCGCCAGGAGAAGCCTTTCAACACCCCCTGCCGGTGCATCTCGCGGATGGAGACCCAGGCGATGTAGATGAAGGCCGCCACCGTGCCCGCCGCCCAGATGGCGAGGAAGGCGGACAGGCCCCAGCCGAGCCATAAGCCAATGGCGCCGCCTACCAGCCGCACCATGGAGCCCACCGCCGCCTGCCCCGCGATCAGGTCGAACCGGTTGAACAGGCGCAGCAGTCCCATCGGCGTCGCCGAGGCCAGGAAGACGATGGAGAGGGCGTAGATGGCCGCCGCCGGCCGCGTCCCATCCGCCCAGCCCATATAGGGGCCGACCAGCAGCGCTCCGCCCACACCGATGGCGGCGCCGCCCAGCGCGCTCAACACGTCGAGCATCACGCTGAACCGCACCACCCGCTGAAAGGCTTCGATGCGGCGCTCATGCAGCGGCGCGGCGCCATACTGCAGCACCGTCTGCCAGGACTGGAACTTGACGATCTCGCCGAGGGTCAGGGCGAAGGCGTTGACCAGCACCAGGACGCCCATCTGGGTGGCCCCGAGGGCGCGCGCGGTCAGGGCCAGATAGCCGAGGCTGACGATCGCGTTGATGCTGCGCCCGCCCAGCAGGATGCCGGTGTTGGCCAGCACCCGGCGCAGCAGGCCCTCGTGCGAGGCCGCCGTCATGCTCAGGGTTGCGAATCCGGCCGTTCGCGCGACAGTTCCGCCACCCAGGGATAGCGGATGGCGTCCTCGCCGTCATAGCCAAGGTTGAACACGGTGGGACTGCGCGGGCGTTCGCGGGCGTCGGCGTAGTAGGTGCCGAACAACCGGTCCGGCCAGAAGCTGATGATGCCGAAGTTGCCCTTCTCGTTATGGAAGTGGTGGGCCATGTGCAGCCGCTTGATGGTCTTCAGCCAGGGGTTCTTCGGCGCGTAGTTCAGGTGCTGGATGCAGTGGCAGAACTCGTACACGCAGGTGAACAACAGCCCCGTCGTCACCGCCACCAGGGCGACGCCCGGGCCGCCGATCAGCCAGCCAATGGCGCCGGCGGCGATGGAGATGGTGGGTAGGGTGTTGGTGAGCGAGCCGAACAGCACGTCCATCCGCTGTGGCTGCTGGTGGTGGTCGTAGTGGACCCGCTTCCAAAGCGCCGCAGTAAGGGGGCTGCGATAAAGCAGCCGGCCGTGCAGGAACCAGCGGTGCAGCCCGTACCAGATCATCGGATAGGCGAGAATTGTGGCGATGGCCGCGATCACGCTCTGCACCGGACGGTCGAGGGCCCCGAAGCGCACCGCGCCGATCCCCCCCGCCAGCGACAGGGCGAGATAGGCGAGCACCGCCGGATAGCTGAAATAGACCCGCACCAACCGCCTCAGGTCCATCCGCCCGAGATCGTAGCGGTCGCCGCGGTCGGGCTTGGGGCGCGTGGAAGTGGCGGTGTCTTGGCTCACGGGCGGATTGATATCTCGATCGATGGGCGACGCCCGACGCCGAAGGGCGACGCTTGTCACGACAAACCAGAGCTATAGCTCAAGCGGTCAGATTGTTCAGCTAAGGAGTGAACCTTAGACATGCAAGCTGTCAGAGGCCCTCCTTCGCCGCCAGTGCGGGCGGTCTCGTACTCCGCCGGTTGACGCATGGCGGCCGGACGGGGCTAGTTCGCGGATACACCGCCTGCGGACGGAGTCGCCTTGCATCCACCGCCCAGCCCACCCCATCGCCGCGCCGTGCTTGCAGGCCTGGTCACCCTGAGCCCCGGGCTGGCGATGGCGTCCGCTCGGACGCCCCACGATCCCGTCCGTTGGCTGGACTATGAGGCGCGCCTCAAGGCCCGGCTGGCCGATGGCGGCGGCGGACGGTTCGATCGGAGCATCGCCCGCGATCTGCTGCCGGCCACCAACGACGCGCGAGCCGGGGTCGGCGCGCCGCCTTGCCTATGGGACGAGGACCTCGCGGCGGCGGCCCGGGCCCACGCCGCCGACCTCGCCGCGCGTGGCTATATCGAGCACATCAGCCCGGAGGGGTTCGATCCGTCGCACCGACTGGCGGTGCTGGCGCGCCGGCGGATCGGTTCGGCGAGCGAGAACATCGCCTATCGCCGCAACACCATCGCCTCCACGTCGGCGAACCTGATGCAGGTGTGGCGCGAGAGCCGGCCGCACTGGACCAACCTGCTCAACCCCACGCACCATCGCGCCGGCTTCGGCGTGGTGACCGTGGGGCAGAAGACCTATGCGGTCGGCCGGTACGGTCACCTCGACGGGGAGTTGTCCGCCCCCCTGCCCTTCCGTCTGCACGACGACATCGAATTGGCGGACGCCCTTTCCGGCGCGCCGCCGGAGATCCAGGGCTTCAACCTCAGCGATCCCAGCGACGACCGTCGGGTCGCTGAGTTTGCGCAAGGCGAGGCGCCGGCCCTCGCCCCCGGGGTCTACCAGCTCGGGCCGCGACGGCGGCGGGACGCCGGGCCCTGGATGGATGTGCTGTGGGGACCGATCTTCGTGAAGCTTTAAAAGCAAACGCCCCGGCGTGGCGGACCACCCCGGGGCGCTGCGATGTGACGACCTAGATCGTCTAGTATTTGAAGCGCAGGCCCATGGTGTAGTTGCGGCCCACGGTGTCGTAGAGCGTGTAGTTGGTCGGCAGGACACCGTAGAAGAAGAACGAACCGATCTTCGGCGGATCCTTGTCGAACAGGTTGTTGACAGTGATGAACGCCTCGAATTGCTGCGCCTTGCCGAACTTATAGGAGGCGGTGACGTCGGAGTAGAACCAGTCGCCGATCCGGTTCGGGACCTGGCCGTTGCCGGTCAGGTTGGGGTTGATGACGACGTTGGCCGGGTAGGGGTTGCCGGCGTCGTCCACGTTGGCGTTCAGGCGGCCGCCGTTGATGAAGCGGGTCTGCCAGTTCAATTGGAACGGCCCGTTCTGGTAGTTGACGTTCAGCGAGCCCTGCCAGTCGGTGTTGCCGCCGGTGCCGCCGACGATGCCGCCGCCGACGATGCCCACCGAGCTCGTCACCGATGTGCCCCCAAGCACGAAGCTGGAGTTCTTGCCCATGTAGCTGGCGACCGCCCGGAAGGTCAGGGTGTCGGTCCGGCCGTCGAACAGACGGTCGAGGGGCAGACGATAGCTGGCCTCGATGTCCACACCGGCGTTTTTGGTGGTGCCGATGTTTTGCGGGCTGTTCTCAAGCCGGGTGATCGGGCCCACCGCGAAACGGCCGAAGGTGGACGGATCGGTGTTGCGGGTGATCAGACCGCAGAAGGTCTGATTTCCCTGCTGGCACTGCTGCAGGATGGTAGTCGCGCCCGGGGCCGCGATCGCGTTGGTGATGATGATGTGGTAGTAGTCCACCGAGACGCTGAAGCCGGGGATGAAGGACGGCGAGAGGACCACGCCCGCCGTGAAGGTGTCGCCCCGCTCAGGCCGCAGGGTCGGATTGCCCTGGCTGGCGGTGACCACGTTCGAGTTGTTCTCGTTCCCCCGGAAGGGATCGATGACCGCCGGGTTGTTCTGGCTCACCCCGCTATAGAGGTCAGACAGGTTGGCGGCGCGGATGTCCCGCGACCTTGTGGTGCGGAACCGCACGCCGTCGAGGGGCTCGTAGGTCAGGCCGAGCTTCCAGTTGGTCACGCCGCCGGTGGTCGAATAGTCGGCGTAGCGGATCGCCCCGTTGAAATCGAGCGACCGGGCGAAGGGTAGATCCTTCAGCAACGGCACCAGGGTTTCGCCGAAGACTTCCTTCACGCTGTATTCGCCGGAGAAGCCGCCAGGGTTGCCCGCTTCCCAGCCGCCCCGCGCGCCGCGGAGGGCGGTGGGGAAGCCGTTGATCGTCAGGACCGGCGTCAGGCCCGGCTTGAAGGCCGTCGAACCGGCCAGCGCCGGCAGGTAGGATTCGGAAATGGCGTCGGCAAGGCCGACCACCGATTCCTTGCGATAGCTGGCGCCCCCGCCGACCGCGATCGGGCCGGCCCACAGGGAGAAGAGCTCGCCGCGGACGGAGATTTCGGCCACGTCCTGCTTCAGCTTCTGACGCGAGTAGGGCCCGCCCGTATTGAAGATGTACTTCAGCGCATCGGGGCTGGCCACGCCCTGGCCGATCACGTTCAGCGGCACGCAGCCGTTGCCCGGGGTGGTGAGGGTGGAGCGGCAGATCGGAGTCCCCGCCGCCGGCAGGCCAGCGCCGCCCGGGCTCGCCACCGCGTCGATGGCGTTATAGAGGCGCACCATGTCCGGATAGGCGCCGTTGCGGGTCTTCGCCGCCGACTCGCCGTGGGTGTAGTAGGCGTTGACCGACCAGCCGCCGATCTTGCCGTCGATACCGAGAACGCCCCGCGCCATCTGGAACAGGCTATATTCGTCCTTCCAGCCCCAATCGAGGTCGAGGCGGCCGAGGGTCAGGGTGTTGACGCTGGCCCCCGTTTGCAAGCCCGTCGCCGGGTTGATGAGCTGAGCGCTGGTCGCGCCCGGGCCGCTCATCGCCGCGCGCACGGACGCCGGCAGATAGGGGTTGTCGGCGAAGATGGTGAAGGCCTGGGTCGTCGCAGCCGAGGACAGGGTGCCGCGGTACTTGGACTCCGAGTAGCCGTACATGCCCTCAGCGTAGGCGGTCCAATCCGAGTTGATGTCGTAGGACAGACGCGTGAAGGCGTTGTGGCGGGTCTGCGGCGGCAGGCTGGAGTAGTAACGGCCATAGTCGGGGTCGTTGCTGCCGCCGACCATGGTCGTGCCGGTGCGGAGCGTTCCGACGGGGAAGGGCGTCGGGATCGCGCCGGGACCGGCGAAATACAGATCCCGAAGGGCGGTGGCGCCGCCGGTGATCAGGCCGCCCGAGCTCATGTTCGAGGGGCGGATGTTCGACGTGATGATCCGCGTGGGGTTGCTGGTCGACGTCTGCGGGCCCAGCGCGGCGGCCGGAGTCGTTAGCGTCGCCGTGCTGTCGGCCGCCCAGTCACGACCGGAGAAGTCCTTGATACCCAGGGTGCGGTAGTATTCGTACGACGCCAGCACATGGAAGCGGTCGTTCATGAAGCTGCGGCCGAAGGCGAAGGAGCCGGCGTAGGTCTCCTTGTCGCCCGCCTGGGCGATGCCGCCGCGGACCTCGCCCTTGAAGCCGGTGAACTTCTTGTCGAGAACGAAGTTGAGCACGCCCGACAGGGCGTCGGCGCCGTAGGCCGCCGAGGCGCCGCCGGTCACCACGTCGACGCGCTGGACCAGCATCTGGGGCAGGACGTTCAGGTCGGTCGCGCCGGCCACGCTGCCATTGGCCTGGCTCTGCACCACCCGCTTGCCGTCGAGCAGCACCAGGGTGCGCTTCGGGCCGAGGCCGCGCAGGTTCACGAAGGCGCCGCCGTTGCCCGCGCCGTTGCGGAAGCCGGTGGACGCCGGAACGAAGGAGCTCTTGAACTGCGGCAGTTGGTTGATGGCGTCCGACAGGCTGTTCGGCGCAGCCATCTGCAGCTGCTGGGCCGATAGCACCGTCACCGGCGTCGGGGCCTGGAACCCGTTCTGGATGACACGCGAGCCGGTGACCACCACCTCTTCGACGGCGCCGTCAGCGCCCTGGGCATAGGCGGTTCCGGCCTGCAGCAGGCCGGCCATCGCACAGCCGCCCAGCGCCCAGGCGCGAATAGAGTCCCGACGTAATTTGATCATTAGGAAAATCCCTCCCCCGTCACGCCGGTCACACCCGACGTGCAATTCTTTGAGCCAGCATAATGCGGACTCGCATACTAGGAAGAGGTGAACGGGTTCCGCCCCGCCGGCGACAGCACAATTCCGCCCGACTGTGGCGCCGCGGACCGCCTTTCTTTCAACAATGAAAAAATCCCGGCCCCCAGAGAGGGCCGGGATCAATAACTGACTTGAATTCAAGCCATTAGAACTTGAAACGCAACCCGCCGGTGTAGGTGCGACCGATGGTGTCGTAGACCTGCGCGTTGGTCGCCAAGGTTCCCTGGATGAAGAAAGAGGGAACGATCGGCGGGTCCTTGTCGAACAGGTTGTTGATGGTGAAGAACAATTCGTAACGGTTGTTCGGCCCGAACTTATAGGTCGTGGTCAGGTCGGTGTAGGTATAGGCGCTGACGAAGTTCGGGACCTGGCCATTGCCGGTCGGGTTGGCGTTGATCGCGGCCGTGGACGACAGCGGCACGCCGTTCTCGTCGACCGTCGCATCGATCACGCCCGAGCCGATGTAACGGACCTGGGCGTTGATGGCGAACGGACCGTTGTCATAGCCGAGGTTGAACGTCCCCGACCAACGCGGCGAACCGCCCGACCCGGTCGGGAACAGTTGGCCCACCCGCCCGGCTCCTTCCGTCACGGTCGTGCCGCCACGGGTGAAGCTGGTCAGCTTGCCGACGTAGTTCGCCAGCACGCGGAAGCGCAGGTTGCCGTTCCAGCTCGAAACCAGCCGGCTGACCGGCATGTTGTAGCTGGCCTCGATGTCCACGCCGGTGGCCTTGTTGGTGCCGACGTTGAGGTACTGGCTGTTGACCGCCGTGATGGCCCCGAGCTGACCGCCCGAGCCTGCCGCCCGCTCGACGAAGCTGCACAGGGCGGTCGCGCCCTGGAAGCATTGGTTGAGGATGCTTTGGCCCCCGAGGGTGCCGATCGCGTCGGTCAGGACGATGTTGTAGTAGTCCGCCGAGATGCTGAAGCCCGGCAGCCAGCTCGGCTGATAGACAGCGCCCGCCGTGAAGGTCTTGCCGGTCTCAGGCGCCAGGTTGACGTTGCCGAACGAGCGGGTGACCGCCGTGGTGTTGGTCTCGCTGTTGCGGAACGGGTCGATGATGGCCGGGTTGGACTGGACCACGCCCGAATAGAGCTCGGCGAGGTTCGCCGCCCGCACGTCGCGCGAAAGGGTCGAGCGCAGGCGCAGATCGTCGATCGGACGATAGGTCAGGCCGACCTTCCAGCTCGTCACCCCGCCGGAGGTGGAATAGTCGGCGTAGCGGACGGCCGCGTTCAGATCGAGCGAGCGGGCGAAGGGCAGGTCCTTGGCCAGCGGCACGAGGGTTTCGGCGAACACTTCCTTGACGTCGAACTCACCCGCCAGCGGCGACAGGTTGCTGAATTCGAAGCCGCCGTAGGAGCCTTGCAGGGCCGCCGGGAAACCGCGGATGTTCAGCACCGGGGTCAGGCCCGGACGGAAGGCCGCCGTACCCGGAGTGGCCGGGTTGTAGGTCGGGGCGATCGGGTCGGTGGTGGCGACCGCCTGTTCCTTGCGGTAGCTGGCGCCCGCGCCGATGGAGACCGGACCGGCCCACAGGGAGAAGGGCGAACCGGCGACGGAGAAGTCCACCACGTCCTGCACGATACGCTGCGACTGGACGTTGTCGGCATGGGTGTAGGCGATGGCCTGGGGCGAGCCTGCGCCAGGGCCCATCACGTTCAGCGGAATGCAGCCGTTGCCAGGCGTGGTCAGGGTCGAGCGGCAGACGATGGACCCGGCCGTCACCCCGGCGATACCCGCCGGCGCCACCACCGCGTCCACCGCGTCATAGAGGCGGGTCAGGATGGCGTTGTTGCCGTCGACCAGTTTGGTGCGGGCTTCGCCGTGCTCATAGTAGGCCTTAACCGTAAAGCCGGCGACCTTGCCGTCGATCCCGATCACGCCGCGGCGCAGGTCGGTGAGCGAGGATTCGCGGTGGAAGCCGAAATCCGAGTTCATCCGGCTGAAATTGAACGACGCGGTATTGCCCAGGGCCGCCTTCACCGCCGGCGCCAGATAGGCGTTGTCGCTGAAGATAGTGTAGTTCTGCGAGGTCAAGAGGCCGCGATAGGTGGACTCCGACTCCGAATACATGCCCTCGGCGTAGACCGACCAATCCGGGGTCAGGTCATAGCCAGCGCGCAGGAAAGCAGTCTTGCGATCCAGCGCCGGCAGGTTGGGCAGATAGCGGCCCATGTCGCCGTCGGTGCCGCCGCCGACCATGGTGGTCGCCGTGCGCACGGTCCCGAACGGGAAGGCCGCGACATTGCCGCCAGCGGTGAACTGGTTGCCTGCCAGCGGACCCGAGGTGATCAGGCCCGAGAGGCTGGTGTTGGCGGCGCGCACATTGGCGAACAACTGGCGGGTCGGGTTGCTGGCCGAGGCCTGCGGTAGCGGCGCCAGGGTGCGGATGATGGCGTAGCCGTTGGACGCCCAGTCGCGGTTGGTGAAGTCCGGCGAACCCTGGGTGCGGTAGAGCTCCGCCGAGGCGATCACATGCAGGCGGCCATCCAGGAAAGATTTGCCGCCAGTGAGCGAGAAGCGGGTGCTCTTGTTGTCGCCGGCCTGCGCGATGCCGCCGCTGATCTCGCCCTTCAGGCCCTCGAACTTGGTGTCGAGGACGAAGTTGACCACGCCGGAGATGGCGTCCGACCCGTAGGCCGCCGAGGCGCCGCCGGTGACGATGTCCACCCGCTGCACCAGCGACTGGGGCAGGATGTTGATGTCGGTCGCGCCGCCGATGCTGCCCGACACGTTGGTGCTGACGACGCGCTTGCCGTCGAGCAGCACGAGGTTCCGCTTCGCCGACAGACTGCGCAGGTTGAGGTAGGCGCCCGCCGCGTTGCTCGCCGCGCCAGGACCGGTGGAGGCGGCGACGAACGAGTTGCGGAAGCTGGGAAGCTGGTTCAGCGCGTCCGACAAGGTCGACGGCGCGGTCGCCTGCAGCTGCTGGGCGCTGATCACGGTGACCGGGGTCGGGGCCTGGAAGCCGTTCTGGATCACGCGGGAGCCGGTGATCACCACTTCTTCGACGGCGGTGTCCGCGTCCTGAGCGTGGGCGATGGAGGCTTGGGCGAGGCCGGCCAGCGCACAACCGGCAAGCGCCGTCAGGCGGACCGAGGCCCGCTTGGAAACACGCATACTCTACTCCCTCTCACTTGAAAGCTGACTGTCTGCTCGAACGTCTGATTGTTTGTCTGACTGAGAATCGAGGGGCGCTGTGTAGCAGTCGGCCCCTCCGCGTAAACCCTGGCGCTACAACGATTTTCGCGGTGCGACCAAATTGCAACGCCAGCCGCCGAGCTGAGCCGTATGCCGGGAGCCGCCTTTAAAATCCCCCTGGGAGTCACAGGGGCGACTTGTGTATAGGGCTACTAAATCGCGCGCCCTAGCGCCGGTAAGAAGCTGCAGGAGAGGCAGATGAGGCCCAATCGCTTTTTGGTGGCCACCACCGCGCTGATGATCGCGGCGGTCGGTCTCGGCGGCGCGGCGCGCAATACCGGCCCCACCCGGTTCGGCCAGATCGACGACACGCGGCTGAACAACCCGGCGGGCGACGCGAACAATTGGCTCACCCACGGCGGAAACCAGCAGGCGCATCGCTATTCGCCCCTGGACCAGATCAATGTCGACACCATCGGCAAGCTGACTCCCGCCTGGTCGCTCGACTTCGACACCAACCGCGGCCAGGAGGCCACGCCCATCGTCGTCGACGGGGTGGCCTATGTGACCACCGCCTGGAGCAAGGTCTATGCGGTCGACGCCAAGACCGGAAAGCAGCTCTGGTACTACGATCCCAAGGTCCCCGGCGAAGCGGCCGCCAAGGGCTGCTGCGACGTCGTCAACCGGGGGGCGGCAGTCTACAAGGGCCGGGTCTACGCCGGCACCTACGACGGGCGGCTGATCGCCCTGAACGCGCGGACGGGCAAGCTCGTCTGGAGCGCCACCACCACCCCGCCGGACGCCATCTACAGCATCTCCAGCGCCCCCCGGGTGGCGAACGGCCTCGTCTTCATCGGCAATGGCGGCGGAGAGTTCGGCGGGCGCGGCTACGTCTCCGCCTACAACGCCGAGACGGGCAAGCTGGTCTGGCGCTTCTGGCTGACCCCCGGCGATCCCAACAAACCGGACGGCGCCGCCTCAGACGACATCATGAAGTCCCTGGTGCAGCCCACCTGGTTTGGCCCCTACACGGACTATCGTGGGGGCGGTCACGCCTGGAACGCGATGGTCTACGACGCCGAGTTCGACCAGCTCTATATCGCCACCGGCAACGGCTACCCGTGGGTGCGCAAGTTCCGCTCCGACAACAAGGGCGACAACCTGTTCATCGCCTCGATCGTCGCCGTCGACGCCAAGACCGGCAAATACAAGTGGCACTACCAGGAGAGCCCCGGCGAGAGCTGGGACCACGACTCCATCGCCGACATGATCCTGGCCGACCTGACCATCAAGGGCCAGCCGCGCAAGGTGCTGATGCACACGCCGAAGAACGGCTTCTTCTATGTGCTCGACCGCGCCAACGGGAAGCTCGTGTCCGCTGAGCCCTATGTGCCGGGGGTCAACTGGGCCACCAAGGTGGACCTGGAGACCGGCCGTCCCGATGTGAAGCCCGAGGCCTACTATACCGATACGCCGATCCGCATCAGCCCCGGCGAAGGCGGCGGCCACAGCTGGCATCCCACGGCGTTCAGTCCCAAGACCGGCCTGTTCTATCTGTCGGCCAACGCCTACGGCTCGACCCGCTACATCCCCCGCCCCGCCTTCCAGTTCGTGAAGGGGCTGGACAACCTCGGCGTCTACCACTTCGTGAACCACGGTCCCGAAGAGGCGCCGAACGCCGACGGGGTGATGGACGATCCCAACGCGCCCAAGCCTGAGTCCTACCTGCTGGCCTGGGACCCGGTGAACCAGAAGATGGCCTGGAAAACGGACAGCCGCGGCGGCGGCGTGCTGGCCACCGCGGGCAACCTCGTGTTCCAGACCGGCGCCCGGAGCGCGGTGATGGGCGAGATCAACGCCTATCGCGCCGACAACGGCCAGAAGGTCTGGAGCTACAAGACCCCCAACGCCCTCGTCGGCGGCATCGTCAGCTACATGGTGGACGGCGAGCAGTACATCCTGGCCCCCACCGGCGCCGGCGGCGCGGCCATCGTCGCCTCGCCCCCCGACGTGCGGGTGAACCAGGTCGGCCGTCTGGTGGCCTTCAAGCTGAACGGCAAGGCGACCCTGCCCGCCGATCCGCCCCTGGCGCCGCCGCCCACCCCGCCGAACGAGACCTGGCCCGCCAGCGTGGTGCTGGAGGGGCAGGACCGCTACCTGCAGCTCTGCGCCCGCTGCCACGGCCTCGGCACCCGCTCGGCCAACGTCATTCCGGACCTGCGCCGCTCCAAGGCCCTCGGCAGCAAGCCCCTGTGGTCGGCCATCGTCGATGGCGGCGCGATGAAAAACACCGGCATGATCGCCTGGGGCAAGTTCCTGCCGCCCGGCGGCTCGGAAGCCATCCGCGCCTACGTCGCCAGCGAGTCCAAGAAGCTGCAGGACGAACTGGCCAAGGGCGATCCGAAAGTCGCATCTCGGTAAACACACGGGCGGTCAGGCGCACAGCGCCGCCTTGGCCGCCCGATACTCCGTAGCCAGACGATCGACCAGGGCGGCGGCGGCCACCACCTCCGTGACGCCGCCTACGCCCTGCCCTGCCCCCCAGATGTCCCGCCAAGCCTTGGCGCCGGTGGCGGCCGCGAAATCCATCGTGCTTGGATCGGCTTCGGGCAGGTGCTCCGGATCGAGCCCCGCCGCCACGATGGAGCCGCGCAGATAGTTGCCGTGCACGCCGGTGAACAGGCTGCTGTAGATGACGTCCTTGGCCCGGCTATCCACCACCATCTGCTTGTAGGCGGCCGGCGCATTGGCCTCGGTGGTGGCGATGAAGGCCGACCCGACATAGGCGAGGTCCGCCCCCATCGCCTGGGCGGACAGCACCGACCGGCCGTTGGCGATCGCCCCCGACAGCACCAGCGGACCGTCGAACCACTGCCGGATCTCCTGCACCAGGGCGAAGGGGGACAGCCGGCCCGCGTGGCCCCCCGCCCCCGCCGCAACGGCGATCAGGCCGTCCGCGCCCTTCTCGATGGCCTTGCGGGCGAAACCGTCGTCGATCACGTCATGCAGCACGAGGCCACCGGCCGCGTGCACGGCCCGGTTCACGTCCTCCCGCGCCCCGAGCGAGGTGATGACCAGCGGAACCTTGTGGCGGACGCAGACCTCCATGTCATGCTCCAGCCGCGGGTTGGTCCGGTGGACGATCTGATTGACCGCGAACGGCGCCGCCGGCGTCTCGGGATGGTCTCGATCCCAGGCGGCGAGTTCTTCCTCGATCTGGCACAGCCACTCGTCCAGCAGGGCCTCGGGTCGCGCGTTCAGCGCCGGAAAGGCGCCCACCACCCCCGCCTTGCACTGGGCGATCACCAATTCGGGGCCCGACACGATGAACATGGGCGCAGCGACCACCGGCAGGCGCAGTCGCTCACTCAGGATCGGCGGCAGGGCCATGATGCTTCCTCGGCGATATTGGTGCTACGGGCGGGTTCAGCATTCCAGACCGCGCCAGGAAACGCGATCTGCATTTACTTCCCGGCACGCGCTGCGTAGCCCTTCGAAATCGTCCGCGTTCTGATTCCAATCCGCAGCCCGCGACGCGAGGAATTGACATGCTCCGCTGGTTCCAAGCCGTGATGCCGAAGGAAGAGCGGTTCTTCCCCCTCTTCAGCCAGCACGCCCGCACCCTGGTGTCGGGGGCGGAGGCCCTTCGCGACCTGTTCCATGGCGCCCAGCCCGTGGACGTCTGCTGCAAACGGATCATGGAGCACGAGGAAGCGGCGGACGCGATCACCCGCGAGGTGCTGCTGGCGGTCCGGCGCACCTTCATCACCCCCTTCGACCGCAGCGACATCAAGGATCTCGCCACCACCCTCGACGACGCCATCGACCAGATGCAGAAGACGGCGAAGGCCATCACCCTGTTCGAGCTCGACACCTTCGAGCCGCCGATGCGGGAGTTGGCCGACCTGATCGTGACCACCGCCAACATGACGGTGGAGGCGGTGGACCTGCTCGGCGCCATGCGCACCAACGCCGGCCGCCTCAACAGCATCGCCGAAGAGATCACCCGCATCGAAGAACTGGCGGATGGTGTCTACGACCGCGGCCGCAAGCAGCTGTTTTTGACGCACCGCTCCGGCAACCCCATGGCCTTCATCGTTGGCGTCGAAGTGTATGATCACCTGGAGAAGGTGGTGGACCGCTTCGAGGACGTGGCTAATCGGATCAGCGGCATCGTCATCGAACAACTCTGACCCTTGGCGCGGCGAACGGACCCATGACGATCCTCGGCGTGTCGGCGATCCTGATCTTCCTGATTGTCGTCGCCCTGGCGTTCGACTTCCTGAACGGCCTGCACGACGCGGCCAACTCCATCGCGACCATCGTCTCGACCCGCGTGCTGAAGGCCGGTCACGCCGTGATCTGGGCCGCCTTCTTCAACTTCATCGCCTTCCTGTTCTTCGGCCTGCATGTGGCCAGGACAGTGGGCTCGGGCATCATCTCCCCCGACATCGTCAGCGACGCGGTGATCTTCGGGGCGCTGATGGGCGCCATCTGCTGGAACCTGCTCACCTGGTGGGCCGGCATCCCGTCCAGCAGCTCCCACGCCCTGATCGGCGGGTTGGTGGGCGCGGGCATCGCCAAAGCCGGGCCAGGGTCCGTCATCGTCGGCGGCCTGCTCAAGACCGGCATGGCCATCTTCGTCTCGCCGGCGATCGGCTTCTTCTTGGCGCTGGTTCTGGTGCTGATCGTCTCATGGGCGTTCCTGCGGGCGACCCCGTTCGCGGTCGACAGCTTCTTCCGCAAGGCCCAGTTCCTGTCGGCCAGCCTCTATTCCCTCGGCCACGGGGGCAACGACGCGCAGAAGACCATGGGGATCATCGCGGTGCTGCTCTACGCCCACGGCTTGAGCGGGCCGGAGTTCAACGTGCCGATGTGGGTGGTGATTTCCTGCCAGCTCGCCATGGCGTTGGGCACCCTGTTCGGGGGCTGGCGCATTGTTCACACCATGGGCTCCAAGATCACCCGGCTTACGCCCCAGCAGGGCTTCTGCGCCGAGACCGGCGGGGCGCTGACCCTGTTCGGCGCGACCTATCTCGGCATTCCGGTCTCCACCACCCACACCATCACCGGCGCTATCGTCGGCGTCGGCGCGGCCCGGCGGGTTTCGGCGGTCCGCTGGGGCGTGGCCAAGAGCATCGTCACCGCCTGGATCATCACCATGCCTATGGCTGGGCTGCTCGGGGCTCTATTCTACGCGCTCGGGAGCCTGTGGATGCGATGAAGGACGAACAGGGCCGCAGAATCCCCCCAGGCGCCGCCGAGACCGCCTTCCAGGTGGCCGCGCTGCCTTATCGGCTGGATCCGGACCTGCAGATCCTGCTGATCACCTCGCGGGAGACCCGACGCTGGGTCTTGCCCAAGGGGTGGGCGATGAAGGACCGTACCCCCGCCGCCGCCGCCGCCCAGGAGGCGCTGGAGGAAGCCGGTCTCCTCGGCGAGATCGAAGAGACCCCGGTCGGCTCCTATCGCTATCAGAAGGGGCTCAAGACCGGAGAATCCGTGCCCTGCGACGTGTCGGTCTTCCCCATGCGGGTCACGGGCCAGCTCGACGCCTGGATCGAGCAGCATCAGCGCGATTTCCAGTGGGTTTCCCTGGAAGAAGCCGCCGGCCTGGTGGCCGAACCGGACCTTGGGGACCTGATCCGCGCCTTCGCGTCGCACCCCGGCGTCCGTGGAAGTAGTTCTTAAGCAAAATCGGTTAGCCTGGCTTCCGTTCGGGGTCCCAGGACCACGACGTGTAGGAGGGTTCATGTCCACCGCGTCCAAGGCGAAGCTGCTGCTGGTCGAGGATTCCAGCGCCAACCGCGAGCTCCTGCGCAGCATCCTGAAGCCTATGGAACTGGAGCTCGTCGAGGCCACCAACGGCGAAGAGGGCGTCGAGGCGGCCCAGGCGCAGGACTTCGACATGATCCTGATGGACGTGATGATGCCGGTGATGGACGGGGTGAAGGCGACCAAGACCCTGCGCGCCCTCGGCGGCCGCTTCAGCCGGATCCCCATCGTCGGCCTGACCGCCAACAGCGCCCCTGAACAGGTGGCGAGCTATCGCCAGGCCGGCATGGACGAGGTGCTGACCAAGCCGATCGACCCCGTGCGCCTGGTGCGCAGCGTCTTCTATTGGGCGAGCCGCTCGGCCGAGGCCGACGTGGTCATGATCTAGCGACGTTTGGGCGCCTTAACGCGCTCCGCCTTCGGCAGCGCCATGGTGTAGAGCGCCAGGCTCGACCCCAGAAAACACACCATGATGGCCACGGCCATCGGCCGCGCCCCGCCGTCGTGGATGTGGCTGATGATGGCCGAGCACAGCCCACCCACTCCGAACGACGTCCCCCCCATCAGCGCAGAGATCGACCCTGCGCGTAGCGGGTCGATGGCGAAGCTCGACGCCGTGGTGTTGGGCCCCATGAAGCCGAAGGTGGAGATGCAGAAGAACAGGGGGATCAGCACCCCGGGCAATCCGCCCCAGCCGGTGAAGGCGGCGATCAGCAGCAGCAGGGCGAAGACCAGCGTGACCGGGCGCACCGCCATCACGATCTCGTCCGGGGTGTAGCGTCGCAGCAGGCGCCGGTTGACCTGGCTCATGCCGATAAGCCCCGCGGCGTTCACCCCGAACACATAGCCGAACTGGTCGGTCGGCACGTGGTAGGTGGCGATCAGCACCCCCGGCGAGGCGGACATGTAGGTGAACAACGCCCCGCTGTTCAGCGCCTGGGCGATGGCGAAGCCCATCAGCTTCCGGTTCTTCAGCAGGGCGAGATAGGTCTTGAGGGGATGCTCCCCCCGCGCGCTCTTCGCCGTCTCCTCCGAGCGGCTCTCGGGCAGGGCGAAGAAGGTCCAGACGGCGGTGATGGCGCCGAAGGCCATCAACAGCCAGAAGATGCCGCGCCAGTCGAACACCTTCAGGATGAAGCCGCCCACGAGCGGCGCCACGATCGGCGCGCACCCCATGATCAGCATCAGGATGGACAGGACCCGCGCCGACTCCCGGTGATCGTAGAGATCGCGCACCACCGCCCGGGCCACCACGCCGCCGGCGCAGCCCCCCAGGGCCTGAACGAACCGCGCCCAGGTCAGGGCCGACAGCGACGTGGCCATCGCACATCCTATCGACGCCGCCACATAGATCAGCGCGCCGATGAGGATGGGCCAGCGCCGCCCCCAGCGGTCGGAGGCCGGGCCGTAGAAGAACTGACCAATGCCCAGCCCGACCAGGAAGGACGCGATGGTGGACTGCGCCCCGTCCGGCGGCACGCCGAAGGTCTGGGCGATGGAGGGCATGCCCGGCAGATAGAGATCGAGGGACATGGGCGGGAAGGCGGTCAGAACGCCGAGCAGCAGCACCAGCGCCGCCCTCGGCGGCGGCTTCGGCGTCTGCAATGCCTCCCCAGCGACTGTCACGGCTTAGTCCGGCCCTCCACCCGTCCTGTCTGACGCGGTTTGGCGCGGGGCGCCATCCCCGTTCCCGCCCCTGGGAGGGGCCGTCATCGCCCGCCGACAGGCTCCAGCGGCTCGCGCGGGGCGAGTTCCGGGGGCGCCGGAGGCGGGTTTCCGTGGCTGACCGGAGCGGTCGGGCGGGGAACCATGGTCACCTTGCCCTTCCACGGCACGCTCTCGCGGGTGGTCCAGGCGTTGACGTAGAGGGTCTTGAACAGCCACTTGCCGTCCCGCTTCACCACCGTGTCGTTGCGGGTGCCGATACCGAACACGAAGTTGGTGTTGTAGTCGGTGTTGAACTGGAAGATCTGGAAGAAGCTCTTCACCGTGGCGAGTTCCGGCGTCTCCGCCGTGATCAGGAAATGGTTGAAGATGTGCTGGCGGCCGTACCACCAGCTCTGCCGGTCGTACCAGAGCGACTCCAAGTTCTTCAGGATGGCCTCGTGGCCCTGCACCCGGCCCTGCCACAGATGGTCGAAATAGCCGTCCTCGGCGAAGCAGGAGACGGCCAGCTCCGGGTCGGCCAGGTCGATAGCCCAGGCGTATTTGGCGAACAGCTCGATGATGTCGAGGCGGTCCTCGGCGGTAAGCTTGATTTCTGACATGGGAGGTCCTCTGAAAGGGGGGCTAGGCGGCCGCGCTCATGTCGTAGCGGCCGGTCTTGAAGGTCTCGGCGGGCACCCACATGCCGTGGAAGGTCATCCGCACACGGACGGGCAGTTTCAGGGTGGCTAGCGGCCCGGCTTCGATCTTGGTGGCGTCCAGCACCACGAGGTCGCTGCGCCCCTCGGCGAGGCGATTGACGATGACCAGGAGATAACCGTCGCCTTCGGGGGAGTCCGGCGTCCGCGGCACGAACTGCGGCTCCTGCACCGTCATCTCGGCCCCGGGCTTCCACATCTTGAAGGCGCCGGTCTGCACGTCGATCTGACCGATGCCGGCCGAGCCGTCCTGGCTGCGGCACAGCATGAAGCCGTGGCGGTAGGGGCGGCCCTGATAGCGGTCGTCGGTGCGCGGCATCTCCCCGGGCACGGGGCAGAGACGGCTGCGCGCGAAGCTGTCGTCGTTGCGGGCGAGGTCGAAGGTGATCCGCGTCAGGATCGGCGGCACCGGATCGGTCTCGGTCCCGTCCGGGCGGGGGAAGAAGCTGAAGCAGTTGCCGTCGTAGAGGCAGGTGTCGAAATGCACCTTGGTCCCCTCGGTGACGGTGTTCATCACATGGCCCGCGCTGAGGGCCGGCCCCTTGAACCAGCGAATGTCCTCGGCCGTCCCGCCCCGCGGCAGCACCGCGAACATGGTCGGCTGGTCCTCCTGCCATTGGTAGAAGGGGCCGCCCTGCTTGATCACATCCACGTCGGTGATCAGCGGATAGAAGGGGAAGACTACGTGGGTCTGCGACACCCCGAAGTCGTGCACCATCCCCGGATAGGGGGCGTGGAACCATGTCTCCTGGGTGATCTGCCCATCGGCGTCGAAGGTGTAGAACACCACATCGGTCGTGCCGTCGCCGCGAGCCTGATAGCTGAAGGTCATCAGCTCGCTGGTGACCATGTCCACCTTGGGGTGGGCGGTCATGCTGACGGCCTTCACCCGGCCCTCGTAGTCGTAGCGGCCGAGGGTCTCCAGGGTGTCCGGGTCCATCTCGTGCGGGAGATGATCTTCCTTCAGGGACAGCAGCTTGCCCGCATGGAACAGCATGTTGGTGTTGGAGGTGCCGCGGTCCTTGCCCGCGACGCTGGGATCGTCGGTGTAGCGGTTGCGATAGCGGCCGAAGAGGGAGCGGCGCGCTTCCTCCTGCAGTTTGAACCGCTCGTTCCGCACCCAGCGGCTCTTGAAGTCCACGTGCCCGTCCTCGAAGCGGAACATGACGGCCATGCCCTCGCCGTCGATGAAGACGTCGTCCTTGAACATCGACGGATACTGGCGGTCGGGCCCGCAGCGATAGAGCGTCCCGTTGAGGTCCTTCGGCACCGAGCCCTGGATCAGTTCCAGGTCCTTGAGGTCGGACTCGATGCGCAGCGGCGCGGTCCAGCCCTGGTAGAGCGGGATATCCGGAAAGACGACCTCAGGCACTTCGATCTCCCATGTCCTTCGCCCTCTTACGGGGGCTTGCGGCCGCATCCTTCACCATTGCCGTCGAGGGATCAATGATCGTGAACAGGCGCCGCGGAGGGGCTTTCCCTTTCAGCGCAAGGGAACAATGATGGGCGACCGACAACGATAAGACCGAGGAACGCCCCGTGCCCAAATCGCCCGTCTCCGTGGAAGACCGCCTGGCCATCCACGACCTGTTCGCCGCCTACGCCTGGGCCCTCGATACCGGCGACGTGAAGGGCTACGGCGCCTGCTTCACCGAGGACACAGTGGTCACCGAGGACGTGTTCGAGGAGCCGGACATCTGGCGCGGCCGGGCCATGGCCGAAGCCCTGTGCGAGCGGTTCCGCAACGTGCCCAACTTCCCCGGCCGTCAGCACCACGTCAGCCAGATCCAGATCACTCCGGACGGACCCGACCGGTGGAAGGTGCGCTCCTTCACCTTCGCCACCGACTGCAAGGGCGAGCCGCCCTACTTCCTGATCTTCGCCGGCTGCTACTTCGACGTCGTGGTGAGAGAGGGCGACGACTATATGTTCAAGGAGCGGTACATGACGCTCTGGGACGGCGAGGTGTTGAAGAACTTCCCCGGCCACGGCGCGCGGGTGGGCCATAAGCGTCCGCCCGAGCTGGTCGTGAAACGCTAGGCGCGGGACGGGCGCCATGAGCTACGACATCATCGTCATCGGCGGCGGATCGGCCGGGGGGCCGATGGCCGCGCGGCTGACCGAGGACAGGAGCCTCTCCGTGCTGTTGCTGGAGGCCGGCGCCTCGGACCGGCACCTGTTCACCCGCCTGCCCGCCGCCAACATCAAGGCGGTGCAGAACCCTAAGTTCGACTGGTGCTACCAAGCCGAGCCCGACCCTACCATCGGCGGCCGGGCGGACGTCTGGGCCGCCGGCAAGCGCCTTGGCGGCGGCAGCGCCATCAATGGCATGATGTTCATCCGCGGCCACCGCTGGGACTACGACCACTGGGCCGAGTTGGGGGCCGCGGGGTGGAACTACGAGGGCGTGCTGCCCTACTTCAAGCGGATGGAGAAGAACGAGCGGGGCGGCGGCGAATACCGCGGCGGCTCCGGCCCCCTGTCGGTCTCCGAAGTCCGCTCCCGCTACCCCCTCACCGACGCCTGGATCGAGGCGGCGACCGAGGCCGGCATACCTCGCTGCCCCGACCTCAACGGCGCCTGCGCCGAGGGGGTGGATTTCGTGCAGGTGTCGCAGAAGGGGGGCTGGCGCGCCTCCACCGCCGCCGCCTACATCCGCCCCGCCGAGAGCCGGCAGAACCTGCGGGTCGAACTGGAAGCCCGGGTGCTGAAGATCCGCATCGAACAGGGCCGCGCCGTCGGCGTGGAATATGAACAGGGCGGCCAGAAACGCTACGCCGCCGCGGGTCGCGGCGTGGTGCTGAGCGCCGGCGCGATGAATTCGCCGCGGATGCTGATGCTGTCCGGCGTCGGCCCCGCCGCACACTTGAAGGAGATGGGGATCGAGGTCCATGCGGACCTGCCCGGCGTCGGCCGCAATCTGCAGGAGCATGTGGGCGTCCACCTCGTGAACGAGGTCAACAAGACCACCCTCAACGTCGACGTCGGGCCGGTGCGGGGCCTGATGCACGCCCTCGATTTCGTCACCCGCGGGCATGGGGCCCTGACCACCCCTATCGGCCACGCCCAGGCCTTCGTCTCCACGCGGCCGGGCCTGCCCGCCCCCAACCTGCAGCTCGCCTTCGCCCCCCTCGCCTTCGACTTCGACGACAAGGGCCGGATCGTGCTGCGCAAACAGCCCAGCGTCTCAACCTTGGCAGGCGTGATGCGGCCCAAGGCGCGTGGGACCATCACCCTGCGCTCCCCCGATCCTTACGCCCCGCCGGTGATCAGCCACCGCCTGCTCGACAGCGAAGACGACCTCGACCAGCTCGCCGAGGGCTTGGCGCTAGCGAGGCGGATCGTCGCCGCCCCCGCCTTCGCCCGCTACATCACCGGCGAGGTGCGCCCAGGCGCGGCCCTGGACACGCACGAGGCCCTGAAGGCCTTCGCCCGCATGGCCGCCTTCCCGATGTACCACCCGGTGGGGACCTGCAAGATCGGCCAGGACGAGATGGCGGTGGTGGACCCCAGCCTCGCCGTCCGCGGCGTCTCCGGCCTGTGGGTCTGCGACGCCTCGGTGATGCCGTCGCTCCCGGCCGGCAACACCAACGCCACCTCGATCATGATCGGCGAGAAGGGCTCGGATCTGGTGAAGGCGTCGCTGGGGAACCGCGCAGCGGCTTGACCTAAGGAACAGCTGTCGCGGGCGAGTCCCCCGCTTGAACAGCCCGTCGTTCGGCGCGAGACTTTTCGCCGTCGGGGCGGAAGGACGCGGGTATGATCTTCGAGCAAGTCGCGACCGGCGGATGTCAGTCCTATCTCGTCGGCTGCGAAGCCAAGCGGGCGGCGGTGCTGATCGACCCTGAGCTGTCGCAGATCGACCGCTACCTGGGGATGGCGCAGCAGCAGGGGGTGCACGTCCGCTACGTCATCGACACCCACACCCACGCGGACCATTTCTCCGCCAGCCGGGAGCTTTCCAAGGTCCTACAGGCGCCGGTGGTGATGAACCGGCTGAGCCCCGCGCCCTACGCCGATCTGCGGCTCGACGACGGGGACATGCTGATCGTCGGCGACCTGCGGCTGAAGGCCATGCACACGCCGGGGCATACGCGGGATTCCATGTGCCTCGTGGTGGAGGACCGGGTGTTCACCGGCGACACCCTGCTGATCGGCGGGACGGGGCGCACCGACCTGCCCACCGGCGACCCGCACCAACTGTTCGAGAGCCTGTTCGACAAGCTCCTGAAGCTGCCTCCCGAAACGCTGGTCTTCCCGGCCCACGACTACAAGGGCCGCTCCCACTCCACCATCGGCGCCGAGATCGACGACAACCCCCGCCTGCAGAAGACCGAACGGGCCGCCTTCGTGGAGATGATGCAGGCGCTGGACCTCGCCGCCCCCACCCACCTGACCGAGGCCCTGCGCACCAACATGAGCGGCGGCAAGACGGTGGCCCAGCTGCTGGCCGAGGCGGGGGCGCGGGTGCCCTTCATGTCCCTGGCCGAACTGAACGACCGGATCGGCGACAACAGCCGGGACATGGTGATCCTCGACATCCGCGAGCGCGAAGCCTTCCAGTCCGGCCATGTGCCCGGGGCGGTGCACCTGCCGCGGGGCCAGTTGGAGCTGCGGGTCAACACCGAGCTGCCCGACCCTACGGTGCGCATCCTCACCTGCTGCGAGTTCGGCAAGATCTCCACCCTCGCCGCCGCCACCCTGCGCGACCTCGGCTACAGCCGCGCCGTGGCCCTGGACGGCGGCATGAAGGCCTGGCGCGAGGCGGGATACGCACTGGAGAGCTAGTGCCCGATACCGAAGTTCATCGGCGCTGGCGGCGAGCTCGGAAGCGCCGTCGAACACTTTGGGATGGGCTGGGGTCGCTTCCTCTTTTGTCTGCCTTCGGCCATCGTCGCCGCAACGAAAGACAAAAGAGGAAACCCCGATGCGCAGGATTCTGCTGGCCACGCTCGCCGGCCTCGCCGCCTGCCCGGCCGCAGCCCAGACCAACCCTATCGCCCAGCTCGCCTGGATGGCCGGCATGTGGCGCGCCGATTGGCAGGGCGCGCAGGTGGAGGACATCTGGGCCCCGCCCACCAATGGCGAGATGCTGGCCGCCTTCAAGATGATGCGGAATGGCAAGGTAGAGCGCTACGACTTCCGCTCCATCCGCATGGTGGATGGCAAGCTGACCCTGCAGGAGCTGGGCTTCAAGGGCGACATGTCCCCGGACTTCGGCCCGCCCCTGTCACCGGTGAGCGAGATCGACGCCAGGCACGCCACCTTCGGCGGCTTCACCTTCGAGCACACCGCGCCGGATAGGATGACCGTGACCATCATGCAGCCGACCCCGGGCGATCCGTCGAAGATGGCCGCCGCCAAGGTCCACTACACCCGGGTGATGACGCTGGCCGCGCCCTAGCCTTCGACGTCCAGGTAGGCGGGCGGCGACCTGCCCGGTTTCAGCCCCTTTCCGGTTCAGGTGGCCCCATCTGAACCGGAAAGGGGACAACTTCTATAGTTTAGAGCGTGACGGGCGCTTCGACCGGCGTCCACTTGAGCTGTAACGCTCTAGGATGAAGCCGAAGGAGCGGCGACGCGTTGCGGGCGAACCGCCGTGCCGACTATCAGAATCATAAGGATCGGATGATCCTCCCGACTGCGCTCTAGGCGCATATTGTCGAAGGCCTTCGCGCCGGCCGGATCGGGGGACCAGTTTGCAACAGCCGCTTGCCGAGCAGGCTCGGAGCCGCCGTCCGAAGGTGACGGTCATGCTCATCACCTACAATCACGCCAAATACATCGCCCAGGCGATCGACAGCATCCTGGCGCAGGAAACCGAGTTCCCCTTCGCCATACACGTGATCGACGACTGCTCCACCGATGGCGCCCAGGACATCATCCGCGACTACGCGGCCCGTCACCCCGGAAAGGTCAAGCCGTTCATCAACAAAAAGAACATCGGCAACAAGGTCACGCAAAAGAATTTCTATCGAGGCATGCAAACGCTCGATGGCGACTACATAGCCATCCTGGAAGGTGACGATTACTGGCTATCCCCTCAGAGGCTGCAGGCGCATGTCGAATTTCTTGAGGCAAATCCCGATTTTTCGGCATGCGCGAACCACACCCTCAAGGTTTACGAAGACGGATCACAGGAACCGCACCTGTTCCAGCCTCCGCCGCCGAAGGATGTGCATGAGATCGAAGATCTCATCATGCTGTATTCGTTCTTCCACGCCTCGTCGCTGACGTTTCGCAACGTGTTCCGGGGTCGCGTTCCCCATTACTTTCAGGACCCGCTGTCCTGCGACATCTTCGTCACCATCGCCCACGCCCAGTTCGGCAAGATTCGCTTCTTCAACGAAGCGTGGTCGGTCTATCGGGCGCACAGCGGCGGGCTCTTCTCCCACATGAGCCAGACCAAGGGGTGGATGTGGAATATCGACAGCTTCCGCGCCTGCAACCGCTGGCTCCGCTTCCGCTACTTCCCAATCTTCGCCAGGACGATCTGGAACTACTGCGATCTGCTGCTGGCGAACGGGAGGGAGGAAGACGGCTTCACCCAGGAGAAGCGTCGCGAGTACACGGCCATCCGCAGGCGGTATCGCAAGCTGGAGAAGGCTTGGCATTGGCTGGATGTACGACTAGGCAAAGCCCTTCCCGGCTGGCGGCCCAAATCCGCCCCCGCCAAGATCAACATGGGCTGCGGCCATCGCCAGCCCCTCCGCATGTTCAATGTGGATATCCGCCCCGAGGTCGATCCCGATCTGGTCGTCGATCTGGAGCGGACGCCCTGGCCCCTCCCTGACGACTACGCAGAAGAGGTCCTTTTCGATCGCGCCCTGGAGCATACGGGCCGCGACTTCGACGCCTTCCAAGGGATCATGCGCGAGCTTTATCGCATCTGCCGCCCCGGGGCGCGTGTCGTGATCAAGGCCAAGCATCCCTGGAACAACATCTTCATCAATGACCCGACCTGCGTGCGGATCGTCAGCCCGGCGATCATCAGCCTGTTCGATCGGCAGACCCCCGCGACGGCGGATCCCGAGCCCGTCGCGGCGAAGAATGGGGTCGACTTCGAAATCATCCAGCGGATGGTGAACCTCGACGAGCCCTATCGCAGCATGTTCCAGAACGGCGAGATTTCCGAAGAGGAGGCGGCCCGCCTGATCGACTCGTCCCTCAACGTCTGCAGCGACTTTCAGATCGAACTGCAGGTGCACAAGCCCCCCCGCGTGGCGTCCTGAGGCCCTTGCGGGATCGGCAGATGCTCGTAGCCTGCCGCCAACTGTGGGGAGGAAGACAATGCTGAAGATGTTGAAGCCGGTGCTGCCGCTGATCGCCCTTGCCGCCTTCGTCGGCCCGGCGGGCGCCCAGGACAATCCGATCAACCAGCTCGGCTGGCTGGCCGGCATGTGGCGGGCCGACGCGCTGGGCGGCAAGGTAGAGGACGTCTGGACCCCGCCCACCAACGGCGAGATGCTGTCGACCTTCAAGATGATGCGGGGCGGCGACAAGGTGGAGCGCTATGAGTTCCGCTCCATCCGCATGCTGGACGGTAAGCTGACCTTCCAGGAACTGGGCTTCGGCGGCGACATGAAGCCGGCGGCCGGCCCGCCCCTTTCTCCCCTGACAGCCATCGACGCCAAGCATGCGGTGTTCGGGGTCTACACCTTCGAGAACACCGGCCCGAACACCATGACGGTCATCGTCGGCAGGGGCCCCGGCCAGGAGCCGCTGCGGATCGCCTACACCCGGGCGATGAGGTTCGCCGGGCCGTAGCGATCTCCTCTCCCCACGGGAGCGTGAATTAGACCTCGTGGATCGCCCCGCCGTCCGCCGCCAGCTTGCGCAGCAGCGGCGCGACCTCGAAGCCGTAGCGGTTCAGCCCCTCGACGATCTTGGGCAGGCCGACCGTGTCGGCCCAGAACATCGGCCCGCCGCGATAGGCCGGCCAGCCGTAGCCGTTGAGCCAGATGATATCGATGTCCGACGCGCGGGCGGCGATCCCCTCCTCCAGGATCTTCGCCCCCTCGTTGACCATGGGATAGAGGCAGCGCTCCAGGATCTCCGCATCGTCGATCTTGCGGGGAACGATCCCCTTCTTGGCCGCAAAGTCGCGGACGATCCCTTCCACCACCGGCGACGGCGTGGCCTTGCGATTGGCGTCGTAGTCGTAGTAGCCGGCGCTGGTCTTCTGCCCCCTCCGGCCCTGCTCGCACAGGATTTCGCGGATCGTGGAGCTGGTGGAGGTCTCGGCCTTCCAGCCTAGATCGAGGCCGGCCAGGTCCCACATGGCGAACGGCCCCATGGGCATGCCGAAGTCGTAGAGGACCCTGTCCACCTCCCAGGGCATGACGCCTTCCAGCATCAGCTTGTCCGCCTGGGTCTGTCGCTTGTTCAGCATGCGGTTGCCGACGAAGCCGTTGCAGACGCCCACAGCCACCGGCGCCTTGCCGAGCTTGCGCCCCACCGCCATGGCCGTGGCTAGGACGCTGGGGGACGTCCTGGCGCCCCGCACCACCTCCAAGAGGCGCATGATGTTGGCGGGGGAGAAGAAGTGCATTCCCACCACCCACTCGGGCCGCCGGGTCGCGGCCGCGATCGCGTTCACATCGAGATAGGAGGTGTTGGTGGCCAGGATCGCCCCCTGTTTCACCGTCGCATCGAGGCGGCGGAACACCTCCTGCTTCACCTCCATCAGCTCGAACACCGCCTCGATCACGAGGTCGCAATCAGCCAGGGCCGCGAAATCAAGGGTGGGCGTGTAGCGGGCCATGCGCCGCTCCAGCTCCTCGGCGCTCATCCGGCCGCGGTCCACCGCGCTCTGGTAGTTCTTGCGGATGGTGGCCATGCCCCGGTCCAGCGCGGCTTGCGAGGTCTCAACCAACACTACCGGCAGGCCGGCGCTGGCGAAATTCATGGAGATGCCGCCGCCCATGGTGCCGGCGCCGAGGATGCCGACCTTTTCGACGGGCAGGATAGGCGTATCGGCCGGGACGTCGATCTTGCCCGCCGCCCGCTCGGCGAAGAAGGCGTAGCGCTGGGCCTTGGACTGGATCCCGTTCATCAGCGCGTCGAACAGCCGGCGCTCGTTGGCCAGCCCCTCGTCGAAGGGCAGGTTCACCGCCCCCTCGATGGCGCGAATGCAGGACTCGGGGGCCTCGAAGCCGCGGAACTTGCGGACGTTGGCATTGCGGAAATCGGCGAAGATCTCCGGTTTGCCGCGGGCGGCGGCGACCTTGTCGTCCGTGTCCCGCACCCGGCGCAGCGGCTTATCCGCAACCGAGCGCGCGAAGGCGACGGCGCCGGCCTTCAGATCGCCGTCCACGACCTCGTCGATCAGCCCAAGCGTAAGTGCGCGGCCCGCGGACAGGGGCTCGCCCGAGGTGATCGCCTCCAGCGCCGCCTCCACGCCGATCGCCCGCGGCAACCGCTGGGTGCCGCCTCCGCCGGGCAGCAGCCCCAGCTTGACTTCGGGCAGGCCGAGCTTGGCCAACGGGACGGCCACCCGGTAATGGCAGGCGAGCGCTGTTTCCAGGCCGCCGCCCAGGGCCGTGCCGTGGATGGCGGCGACCACCGGCTTCTGCATCGCCTCGATCTGGTCGATCACCTCCCACAGGGTCGGCGCGCGCATGGGCTTGCCGAACTCGGTGATGTCGGCGCCGGCGATGAAGGTGCGGCCCGCGGCGATCAGCACCACTGCCCTGACCGCCGGGTCGGCCGCCGCCCGGCGGAATCCCTCCGCCATGTCCGCGCGCAACGGGGTAGACAGGGCGTTGACGGGCGGATTGTTGACCGTGACCACCGCCACGTCGCCCGTCACTTCGTAGTCGACTGTCGAGCCGATACTGGCCATCACCGTCCTCCCGCCGCTGGTGGAGCGGTTTTACGAAGTCCGCGGCGGCCCGTCGATGGCCCTATCCCGTCCAGGGTTCCTTGCGCGCCTGCTGGGCCTTGGTCTCGTTAGCCCGGCGGATGATGTAGGCCTGCACGTCTTCGGCGTCCTTGCGGCTCAGCACGGGCTTCCACGACACCATGCCCTTGCTGCCGAGGGCGCCGTCCAGCACCACCTTGAAGAAGCTCTCGTTGCCGAGCATCGGCGAGTAGCGCAGGTCCGGGGTGATTCCGCCGGCCACCGCCGCGTCACCGTGGCAGCTGCCGCAGAAGCGGCTGTAGAGGCGGAAACCGTGGTCGACGGCCACGGTGTCGAAGGTGTCGGCAGGCGGGTTCAGCACCTTCACCGGCTGTGCCGGAGGCGCCGGCAGCTTTGCGGTGCCGCCGAGCTTGAACACCAGCACGCGGGACACGTTGCGCAGGTTGCCCGACTTGTGGGCGACGATGCCGGAGACCAGCGGATAGGTGCCGCCCCAGCCCGACAGCACGGCCACATACTGCTCGTCCTTCACGGTGAAGGTGGCGGGGCCGGCCATCACTGGCCCCTGCGCGTCGAAGGACCAGACCTTCTTGCCGTTGTCGTTGCGGTAGGCGGCGAACTCGCCCGCGGCGTTGCCCTGAAACAGCAGACCGCCGGCGGTGGTGACGATTCCGCCCTCCCAGGGGCCGGACAGGTTGACCCGCCAGGCTTCCTTCTGGGCCACCGGGTCCCAAGCCGCGATGTGGCCGCCGATGCCGCCCAGCGCCGCCGACTTGATCTTCGGGTCCTGCGGCATGGAGATGGCCGCGAAGTCGATGCCCATGTTCACGCCGATGGGCGCGGGCTTGAAGTTCTTGTCCGCCACATAGTTGAAGGTGAAATCCTGAACCGGGATGTAGACGAGGCCGGTCTTGGGGTTGAAGGCCATCGGCATCCAGGCGTGGGCGCCGTTCGGCCCCGGCGCGCCGGTGAAGGGCTTGCCGGTCTCAGAGTAGCGCGACGCCGGGTTCTCGATCGGCCGGCCGGTGGCCATGTCGATCCCCGTGGCCCAGTTCACCGGGGCGTAGGGCTTGGCGGAGATCAGCTTCCCGTTGGTCCGGTCGATCACATAGAAGAAGCCGTTCTTGGGCGCCTGCATCAGCACCTTGCGCGCCTTACCCTCGATTGTGAGGTCGGCGAGGATGATCTGCTGGGTGGCGGAGAAGTCCCACTCGTCGCCGGGGTTGAGCTGGTAGTGCCAGACGTACTCGCCGGTGTCGGCCTTAACCGCCACGATGGAGGTGATGAACAGGTCGTCCGAGACGCCGGGGCTGCGGACACTCTTGGTCCAGGGGTCGCCATTGTCGGTGCCGAAGATGACGAGGTCCTGCTCCGGATCATAGACGATGGAGTCCCAGACGGTGCCGCCCCCGCCGTACTTCCACCACTCCCCGCCCCAGGTCTTGGCGGCCTTCGCCAGCGCCGGGTTCTCGAAGGGCTTCGAGGGGTCGCCCGGGACGGTGTAGAAGCGCCAGGCCATCTTGCCGGTCTCCGCGTCGTAGGCGGAGATGTAGCCGCGGACGTTGAACTCGCCGCCGCTGTTGCCGATCAGCACCTTGCCCTTCACCACCCGCGGGGCGCCGGTGATGGTCATCGGCTTGGACTTGTCGGTGGTCTGTTCGGACCAGACCACGCTGCCGTCCTTGGCGTTCAGCGCGATCAGCCGGCCGTCGAGGGCGCCCACATAGACCTTGCCCTTCCAGACGGCGACGCCGCGGTTGACCACGTCGCAGCAGGCGCGCACCCCTAACTCGCCTGGCACCTTGGGATCGTATTCCCACAGCAGCTTGCCGGTCGCCGCCTCGAACGCCTTCACCTTCGACCAAGCGGTCGAGACATACATTACCCCGTCGACGATCAGCGGGGTGGCCTCCTGGCCGCGGTTGGTGTCGAGGTCGTAGGACCAGGCGAGACCAAGCTGGCCGACGTTCTGGTCGCTGATCTTGTCGAGGGGGCTGAACCTCTGCTCGTCGTAGGTCCGCCCGTAGCTCATCCAGTTGCCGGGCTCTTTGTCGGCGGCGATGATCCGCGCACCGTCGACGTCGGCCGGGGGTTTCGGCCCGCACGCCGTGACCATGAGCATAGCCGCCGCTGCGGCCCACAGACCTGAGCGCATCCTCTTCCCCCGAAGCGTTTCCCGTATCGTTGGAGGTACTCTGCACCCGAAGGGGGGCGGCGGTAAATCGCGCTAAGACGCCGCGTCGTGGAAGATCACGCCCAGGGTGTAACGCTCCCCGGATCTTATCCGACTGACGCCGTGCCTCAGCACCACGCGGTAGGCCCCCCGGCTACCTGCTACCGGGCGCTGGTTGACGGCGAAGATCACCCCCTCCCCCAGCGACAGGGGAACCACCTCCGCCCGGGACTGCAGGCGCGGCCGCTGCTCGGTCAGGACGAACTCGCCGCCGGTGAAGTCACCGGCCGGATCCGACAGCAGGATGGCGATCTGTAGGGGAAAGACGTGCTCGCCGTAGAGGTCCTGATGCAGGCAGTTGTAGTCGCCGGGGCCGTACTTCAGCACCAGGGGCGTCGGCCTCTCCTGCCCCGCCGCATGGCAGCGGGACAGGAAGTCTGCGTGTTGGGCCGGGAAGCGCGGCGCCAGCCCCATCGTCTCGTTCCACCGGTTGGCGATGGGGGCGAGGCGCGGGTAGAGGCCCCCACGCAAACCCGCCACCAGATCCGGCAACGGATAGGCGAAATAGCGATACTCTCCCCGGCCGTAGCCATACCGCGCCATCACCACCCGCTTCCGGTAACGGGCGTCCTCCGGATAGCCGGCGCGCAGGGCCGCGCAGTCATCGGGGCTCAACAGCGGCCCGGTGGCTGCGCAGCCATAAGCGTCGAGATCCGCCTCGATGCGCGCCCAATCCAAGCCGTCCAGGTTCACGCCGCCCCCTCGCGCACCAGCAGTTCGCGCTTGCGCTCCACGCCCCAGCGATAGCCGGACAGCGATCCGTCGCTGCGCACCACCCGGTGGCAGGGGATGGCCAGGGCCACCGCGTTGGCGGCGCAGGCGCCCGCCACCGCCCGCACCGCGCGCGGCGCGCCGATGGCGGCGGCGATCTCGGCATAGGTCGCCGTGGTCCCGAAAGGGATCTTCCGCAGGGCCTCCCAAACCCGCTGCTGGAAGGCGGTGCCCTGGACGTCGAGGGGCAGATCGAGAGCCTGCGGCGCCTCCACATAGCCGACCACCGTCGCCACCAACCGCTCGAAATCCGCGTCCCCGCCCACCAGCATGGCCTTGGGAAAGCGGTCCTGCAGCCCCCGCACCAGGGCGTCGGGATCGTCGCCGAACTGGATGGCGCAGACACCCTTGTCGGTCGCGGCGACAAGGATAGCCCCCAGGGAGGTCTGGCCCACGGCGAAGCGGATGTCGGCGCCGCGTCCCCCCTCGCGGAAGGCTTTGGGGGCCATGCCGAGACGGGCTGGCGCGTCAGCGTAGAACCGGCTCGCGGCATTGTAGCCGGCCTCGTAGAGGGCCCGGCCGACCGCTTCGCCTCGCCCCAATTCGTCCCGCAACCGCTCCGCCCGGCGTGCGGCGGCGTAGGCCTTGGGGGTCACCCCGGTCAGGCCCTTGAACAGGCGGTGGAAATGGTGGCGGCTGAGCCCCGCGGCGTCGGCCAGGGCGTCGAGGGTCGGGATTTCCTCCGCTGTCTCGATCAGCCGGCAGGCGCGCTCGACAGCTTCGGCGTGGCGCTCGGCCTGACTCGGCTGGCCCGGCCGGCACCGCTTGCAGGCCCTAAAGCCGGCTCGCTCGGCGGCTTCGATACTGTCATGGAAGGCGACGTTCCCGCGGCTCGCCCGTCGCGCCCCGCAGGAGGGGCGGCAATAGACCCCCGTGGTCGCCACCGAATAGTAGAACACCCCGTCCGCCGCCGCATCGCGGCGCTGCACCGCCGCCCAGCGGGCGTCGTCATTATCATAGCCGGCGGGAATTGGGGCCGTCTGCATCAGAGCCAACATGGCGCGCTCCTGACCTTTCACAAGTTTTGATCAGGGAAATTGGGCCGTTCGCCGCCGCGGGGCGTCCCGGCGCTTGCTGTCGAACTCGAATATCCGCGCGCCGACACCCCGCGCCGCGGGAAACGGCAAGGCACGGGGGCGGGTCATCTCGTTGGCCGATCCCACTGTCAGCCCTGCCTTGCGGCGCCTGCCCCGCGAGCGTACGTAAAGCTTAAATCAGTAGGGTTCAGGACCATGAAGCTTCGCTATTCGGCCGCCACGTTGATCGCCGTCGGAACTCTGGCCCTGGCCGGAGGCGCCTATGCGGTGGTCGATCCGATCGCCCCGCCGAGCGAAACCGAAGGCAAGTTCGACACCTCGGCCGACTATCGCAAGGCGGTGGACGCGGTGGAGGCCGGCAAGTTCGATGAGGCCGAAGCGCTGCTGCTCAAGGTGATCGAACAAACCCCGGAAACCAACGCCCTCTACTTCCTCGGCATCGCCCGCGAAGGGAAGAAGGACCTGGATGGCGCGCAGGCGGCCTTCGTCGCTGCGACGCAGGTCGATTCGGACAATGTGCGCGCCTGGCAGGAACTGGGCGTCGTCCAGGCCAAGATGGGCCTGAAGGAAAAGGCCGCCGCGACCCTGGCCGAACTGAAGAAGCGCGACGCCGCCTGTGCGGGCTCCTGCGCCAAGGCCTCCGACCTAAAAGCCGGCGTGGCCAAGGTCGAAGCCGCCATCGGCGCCGGCCAGTCCGCCAAGCTGCAGTCGGGCGAAAAGCTGCTGTTCGCCTCCGCCACCGCGGGCGACGGCGCCTATCTCGAAGCCGTGTCGCTGATCAACGAGCATCGCTACGAGGCGGCACTCGACTCCCTGAAGGCCGCCGAGGTGTCGTTCGGGCCGCACCCGGATATCCTGACCTACATCGGCTTCGCCAACCGCAAGCTCGGCCGCTACGACCTCGCCGAGGAATATTACCAGCGCGCGCTGAAGGCGGCGCCGGAGCATCGCGGCGCGCACGAATACTATGGCGAGCTGAAGGTGGTGCGCGGCGACCTGCCGGCCGCCCGCAAGCTGCTGGCCAAGCTCGACACCCTTTGCACCTACGGCTGCGCCGAAGCCGACGAGCTGCGCCGGTGGATCGACGGCGAGCGCACGGGGTCTTGATCCCCCGCGGCCTGAGCCTCGTCGGCCTGGCCGCCGCCTTCGCCGCCTCTGCGGCCGCAGCCGAGGCGCCGATTCGCGCCGCCCAGTGGGTGGCCGCAGGTCGCGATCCCGTTCGGGCCCTCAGCGTGGAGCCCACTGAATGTTTGCGTCCGCCAAGGTCGGCGGAAGCCGCCTATGCGGTGGAACTCGGCCGCGCGGCCTTCCGCCATCCGCTGCTGCTGGGCAACCAGGGGGCCCGAGCGGGCCTCGACTGCGAGAGCTGCCACCGCAACGGCCGTGGCAATCCGGATTTCGCCTTTCCGGGGCTCTCGGACGCCCCGGGCACGGCGGACGTGACATCTTCTGTCACCAGCGAGCATCGGGGGGACGGCGTGTTCAACCCGAAGCCTATCCCGTCGCTCACCGACCATCCCGAGGCGCGCAAGGTCTCCCGCGATCCAGCCCGGCCGGACCTTCGCAACTTCATCCATGGCCTCGTCACCGAGGAGTTCGACGGCCCCGAGCCGCCACCGGCGGTGATGCAGGGGCTGGCCGCCTATGTGCGCGCCCTCTCCCCCGCCGCCTGTCCCACGCGCGACACTCAGCCCGTCACCGTCGCCGGGCGCATGTCGGATGTGCGGCGGGCGCTGAAGGCCGCCAATGCGGCGCTTGGCCGGCGCGACCTTCCCACGGCGCGGGTCATGGTCGCCGCCGCCCGGTCGGGCCTGGGGGTGGTGGCCGAACGTTATGAAGCGCCCGCGCTGAAGCCGGAGGCCGCCGCCATCGCCGCCGCGGCGGCTGGCCTTGGCCGCCTGCAGAACGACCTGGCCGCCCCAGGCGCCGCCCGCGCGCTCGCCGCCTGGACGCCTCGGCTCACAGCGCTGGAAGCCCGGCTGAAGCGCAAGGAAGCGCAGTCCCTGTTCAATCCGCGCCGTCTCGCCGCTAGCCTGAAGGCGCCCTAGAGCGTGGCCGAGACGCCGCCGCGCCGCAGCCCCAGGCTCATCGCCCTGATCGTCGCCTGCGCCATGTTCATGGCCCAGCTCGACTCCACCGTGGTGGCGACCGCGCTGCCGCAGATGGCGACCAGCTTCGGCGTGGCGCCAGTCAACCTGTCGATCGGCATCACCGTCTACATCCTGGCCCAGGCGGCGCTGCTGCCGGCGTCGAGCTGGCTCGCGGACCGGTTCGGGGGGCGCACCGTGTTCGCCCTGTCCATCGCCGGCTTCACCCTGGCCTCGCTGGTGTGCGGCCTGTGCGAGACCCTGCCGCAGTTCATCGCCGCACGGGCGGTGCAGGGGTTGACCGCAGCACTGATGACCCCTGTCGGCCGGCTGGTGCTGCTGCAATCGACCGACCGGGCCGACCTGATCCGGGTGATGAACATCTCCACCGTGCCCATGCTGGTGGCGCCGACCATCGGGCCGGCGCTGGGCGGCTTCATCACCACCTATCTGTCCTGGCACTGGATCTTCTTCCTCAACCTGCCCATCGGCGTAGCCGGGGTGATGCTGGTGCTGCGCTACATCCCGGCGCTCAAGTCCGGCGTGCGCCGCCCCTTCGACGGCCTGGGCTTCACCCTGATGGCGGTGGGTGTCAGCGCCCTGCTCTATGGCCTCGACCGCATCGCCAATGCGGGGGCGGACAGTTGGGCCGCACCGGCGGCGCTGGCGATTCTGGGCTTCGGCCTGCTCGCCCTGGCCTTCGCGCACGCCAAGCGGGCCGAGTTCCCGCTGATCTCCCTCCCGGCCCTGAAACTACCCAGCTACGCCGTCGCCTCCGTCGGCGCCGGGGCGCTGATCCGGGTGCCGGTGCGCGCCCTCCCCTTCATCCTCGTGCTGATGCTGCAGGTGGTGCACGGGATGACCGCCTTCCATGCCGGCCTACTGCTGCTGGCGGTCAATGGCGGCGACCTGCTCCTCAAGGCGGTCACCAGCCAGACCCTGCGGCGCTATGGGTTCCGGACCGTGCTGATCGCCAGCGGCGTCCTGACCGTCGCGCCCATCATGGCCTGCGCCCTGTTCATCCCGGGCACGCCCGACTGGGCGATCTTCCTGGTGCTCATCGCCAGCGGAGCCGGGCGCTCTTTCCTGTTCACCGGCATGAGCACCCTCGCCTTCGCGGACGTGCCGTCGGAAGAGACGGGGGGCGCCTCGGTGCTCTGGTATCTCGGCCAGCAGGTCACCATGGCGCTGGGCATCTCGCTCGCGGCCATCCTCATGAATCTCGGCGGCTGGGCGACCGGCGCGCCGCCCGGGGTGCCCACCCTGATCGCCTGTCAGATCGCCTTCGTGGGTATGGGCCTGATCGGTTTCATCTCGGTGGTCATGTTCCGCCGCATCGCACCCGACGCGGGCGCGGCCGTCAGCGGCCATCGGCCCCGGGGGAGCCGCTAGACCGGCTGACCGTGGATACGGCGCAGGGAGTCCAGCAGGGCGCCCCACTCGGTCTTGCTGAAGCGCTCGGAGAAGCTCGCCTCGTGTTCGGCCACTGCCTTCTTCACCTGGCCCAGGACGCGCTCGCCGGTGTCGGTGAGATAAAGCTCTTGACGGCGCCGGTCGCCGAGGCACCGCCGCCGCACCAGGAAGCCGCGATCCTGCAACCGATCCACCACCGCCATGGTGGAGGCCCGGTCCATGCCCAGCACTGCGCCGATGTCCACCTGCGACACCCCCGGATTGGCGTGGATAAGCCGCAGCACGGACGCCTGCTTCTGCGTGAGGTCGAGGTCCGCAGCGATGGCGGCGAAACTGCGATAAAGTGAAACGTGCGCAAGCCTGAGGTGGAAGCCCATCAGGCCGGAAAGCCCATCCAACGCCAAGCCCACGTCAGCTTCGGCGTCCATCGCGTCTAAGCGCCTAAGAGCCAAGGTCTCATCTCCCCCGCCGGCATCTCTTTTCGTTATGGGCGAACTGGACTCACCTGCCGACTATATGTCAGTTAAGCAATAAAACGATCCGGCGAAAAGTCCAATCTTCTCTCGCCTATAGATGGGCGGGAGCCTATCCGACAGCGCTGGCGGAAAGTGGCGGCTTGCAGGACTGAAACCTTTTGCCGCAGGACTTCAGGATAGGCGATCGCCGACGGACCGCTGCTTGGGGCGCGCGGGTTCGCGGCGGCGGACCGCCACGCGGGCAGACGTCGATCTCGAGGGGCCCCGCCCGGCGAATGCGGCGGAGGAGAAGGTCCCTCCCCGTCGAGGGGAGGGACTTGGGCAGGCCTATTCGGCCGGGGTCAGGACGCTGGCCTGGCGCTTATTGTGGCCGACGCCCGCCGGCCACTTCTCCAGCCGGTCGAGCAACTCGCGGTACTCTTCCCAGAGGGCTTCGGGCAGGCGGTCGCCGAACTTCTCGTAGTCGGGCGGGATCAGGGCCGCCTCTTCCTTCCACACCACCGGATCGACGGTGAGCAGCAGGTCGAGTTGTTCGTCGCTCAGGCCGAGGCCCGAGACATCAAGGGAGTCCTTGGTCGGCAGGGCGCCGATCGGGCTTGCTTCCGCATCCGCCGTGCCTTCAAGGCGCTCGACGATCCACTTCAGCACGCGGCTGTTGTCGCCGAAGCCCGGCCAAACGAACTTGCCCTTCTCGTCCTTACGGAACCAGTTGACGAAGTAGATGCGCGGCAGCTTCTCCGGGTCGGCCTTCTCGCCAAGCTTCAGCCAGTGGTCGAAGTAGTCGCCCATGTTGTAGCCGCAGAAGGGGAGCATCGCGAACGGGTCGCGGCGCAGGGCGCCGACCTTGTTCTCCGCGGCGGCGGTGCCTTCCGAGGCGATGTTGGACGCCAGGAAAACCCCGTGCTGCCAGTCGAAGGCTTCGGTGACCAGCGGCACCGCCGAGGCGCGGCGGCCGCCGAACAGGATGGCCGAGATCGGCACGCCCTTGGGGTCTTCCCATTCCGGCGCGATGATCGGGCATTGACCCGCCGGCGCGGTGAACCGGGCGTTCGGATGGGCGGCGGGTTCGGCCGAGGCCGGGGTCCACGAATTGCCCTTCCAGTCGGTCAGATGAGCCGGCGCCTCGTCGGTCAGGCCTTCCCACCACACGTCCCCGTCGTCGGTCAGAGCGACATTGGTGAAGACGCTGTTGGCGAACAAGGTGGCGATGGCGTTCTTGTTGGTCGATTCGCCCGTGCCCGGGGCCACGCCGAAGAAGCCGGCTTCCGGATTGATGGCGTAGAGGCGGCCATCCTCGCCGAAGCGCATCCAGCAAATGTCGTCGCCGATGGTCTCGGCCTTCCAGCCCGGCAGAGTCGGCTGCAGCATGGCGAGGTTGGTCTTGCCGCAGGCCGACGGGAAGGCGGCGGCCACATAGTGCGCGGCGCCTTCCGGCGAGGTCAGCTTGAGGATGAGCATGTGCTCGGCCAGCCATCCCTCGTCGCGGGCCATGATCGAGGCGATGCGCAGGGCGTAGCACTTCTTGCCAAGCAGGGCGTTGCCCCCGTAGCCCGAGCCGTAGGACCAGATCTCGCGGCTCTCGGGATAGTGGACGATGTACTTGGTCTCGTTACAGGGCCAGGCCACGTCCTGCTGGCCGGGCTGCAGCGGGGCGCCGAGGGTGTGGACGCAGGGGACGAAGAAGCCGTCCTCGCCGATCGCGTCCAGGGCCTGCTTGCCCATCCGGGTCATCACCCGCATGGAGATGGCGACATAGGGGCTGTCAGTGATCTCGACGCCCAGGGCGCTGATCTTGGAGCCGACCGGGCCCATGCTGAAGGGCACCACATACATGGTGCGGCCCTTCATAGCGCCCTTGAACAGCGGGTTGAGGGTCGCCCGCATCTCGGCGGGGTCCATCCAGTTGTTGGTGGGGCCGGCGTCTTCCTGCTTCTCGGAGCAGATGTAGGTCCGGCTCTCCACCCGGGCGACGTCGCGCGGATCGGAGGCGGCGTAGAAGGAATTGGGACGCTTTTCCGGATTGAGACGCCGGAGCGTGCCGGATTGAACCAGTTCGTCCGTCAGCCGCTCCCACTCCTCATCGGAGCCGTCGCACCAATAGACGCGGTCGGGTTCCGTCAGCGCGGCGACGTCACGCACCCATTCGACAAGTTTCTTATGCTTCGTAGGCGCGGGCTCAAGGCCGGGAACCGCGACAGGAATAGCCACGAGCGATCTCCATGTACAATTTCGGGCGCCTCGTGACGATCAGCTATGCATCGGTGCGCCCGCTCGCTGATTGTTCGTAGACACAGGAACGTCACCAAGCAAGTACGGGGCCATAGGATTGGCCCCCTGCGCAAACCTTAGGCGCCGGCTTCGGACCAAATCGCCCGTTCCGCATGCAAACCCGGCTCGACTCGCGCAGATGGGGCGTCAAACACCGCGATCTGCCCCGGCCTTTCGGATCTCGCTTCTGAAAATCGCCGAGCGGATGCGGAAGAACTTCCCGCCCCTCAACTCGTAGAACACTACTGAATTCTGCCAACGACGGTCGCCCTTCTTGAGGCCTTCGACATTGGGCGGATCGTCGACCAGGGCGAGGAACTCCGATTCCAGCTCCACGGCCATCGCCGTCGGCGTCGGAATGCACTTGAGCACCTTGATCTCGCGCTTCGTGCCCGTGCGGACCTGCCGATAGAAATCGAAGATGGCCTGCCCGCCCTTCAGCTCACGGCGCCCCCCGAGCACCAGGGTCACGTCGGGGTGATAATATTCGCCATAGGTGGCCTCGTCGGCCCGGTTGAAGGCGTCGATATAGCGCTGGAAGGATTCGGCCGTGATGGCCGGCGCGCAGCCTGCGTCCGGCGCAGCGTCCGCGGCCCCACCCGCAGCGGCGGCGACGGCGGCCAGACCCAAACCACGGCGATCGACGGTCATGGCGGGCTCCTCAGGCCTGGCGCTGATAGCTGGCGGTGCGGACGCGCACGAAGTGGCGGTCCCGCGCTTCATAGATGGCGAAGTTGATGCTGCGACGGACCTCGCCCTTGCGGATCGTCCCGGTCCGAAGCGGATAGTCGTCGAAGGCGTTGAGCTCAGTGTGCAGTTCGGCCGCGATCCCCTGCTCGCCCACCATCACCGGCCCCAGGGTCACCGTCTCCTTCAGATGCTTATGCACCTCGGCGTAGAAGTCGAGGACGGCCTGGCGGCCGACCACGCTGGCGGCCTGCCCCTGGAAGATCACATCCGGCGCGTAGTAGGCGGAGAAGCCGGCGTAGTCGCGGGCGTTGAACTTGGCGAGATAGTCGCGCAGGTCATCCTCGGTCAGCCCGCCGCAACTTGGCTTGGCGCAAGCCGGAGCCGCGCTGGCCGGGACGGCGCCCGCCGCGCCGAGCAGGAGCGACGCGCCGAACATCCGCCTGTTCATCCCTCATACCCCTTGTGCGCCCGACGGCGGAACCGCCCCCGGGGCGCTAGTAAGGCATCCGATGGAGGACGCCGCAACCCGGCCCTGTGTAGGCGGGGTCAGTGCACCACCGCCGGAGGGGGCGGGTTGAGATCCGAGAACATCTGGACGCAGCGGGCGAACAGCTCCGCCTGCCGGCCTACGCCCAGCTTGGCGTAGGCCCGCTTGCGGAAGGTGATCACCGTGGCCGCCTTGATGCCAAGCTCGCTGGCGATGGCGTCGGTGCGCATGCCCATGACGATGCGGGACACCACCTCCGCCTCCCGCCGCGTCAGACCGGCGCCGAGGAAGCGGACCACCTGCTCGGCGATGTCGTCGCGGCGATTGGAACGGACCGCGATGTCGATGCGGTGGCGAGTGGCGTGAACGCCGACGATGCTGGCCACCAGCCGGCCCGCGTCGGACAGGCGTTGGACGTCTTCGGCGGCGAAGGGACCGAGCTTGGTCGGCCGCAGCAGATCGAGCAGGAACAGACTGTCGCCGTGCCGCCAAGCGTAGCCCACGCCGAAAGCCACCTCCACCCGCCCCCGGGCCGAGGGCAAGGAACGCAGGATGACCTGCCGCTCCCGCGCCTTGTCGAAGAGGGCGGGCAGCGCCGCCGTCTCGGCGTCTTCGGCTGGCGGCTTGACCGCCGCTTCTCCTGCCGAGCCCAGCAGCTGCAGGCCATCCTCCTGATGGAACAGCCGCGCCCGCAATTGAGCGACCGGCGCGAACGCCTGCAAGGCGGCCAGCAGCGCGTCATAGAAGACAGGGGAACCTGCGCTCGAAATCGCGTGCGAAAGACAGTCGAAGTGGAAGGGCGTCATGAAAGCCTTCGCCAAATGCCAGTCTGCACCGAGCCGGACACGCTCGACGCCATATGCGACGGTCTCGTCCCTATATGGGACACCCAGAGTTGCGTCTACCTACTGAAGTTGCCCGAACATTATCAGACCCTCGAATAATTGCCCTTGTGGTTCCGCGCTGCAATCGCCAGCATCATTTCGCGCCAACGGACGTCAGATCCGTGCGCAGTAAACGGTCGGGGGAACGCCTATGACGCAAGCTGCTGGGGACCGGCCGCTGTTTTCCCATGGCTATGTCCGTTGGCTGCTGTTCCTGCTCTTCCTGATCACCACGTCGGCCTCGATGGACCGCACCATCCTGGCGGCGCTGGGGCAGGCGATCAAAACCGACCTCAGGATCACCGATCTGCAGCTGGGCATGCTGGGTGGGCTGTCGTTCGCGGTCTTCTATTCGATCATGGGCCTCCCCATCGCCAGGCTGGCGGACCGGCGCGGACGGGTGAGGATCCTGGCCATCGCCACGGCCATCTGGTCGGCGATGACGGCGCTCAGCGGCGTCGCCTCGGCCTATTGGCAATTGTTCCTGTGCCGCATCGGCGTCGGCATCGGCGAGTCGGCCCACGTGCCTTGCGCCCACCCTCTGATCGCCGACCATGTGCCCCGGGGCGGCCGGGGCGCGGCCATCGCCCTCGTCACCCTCGGCATCCCCGCCGGCTCCATGCTGGGCGCCATGGGCGGCGGCTATATCGCCCAGCATTTCCATTGGCGCTGGGCCTTCGTGGCCGCCGGGGCGCCGGGGCTGATCATCGCCGCCCTGATCTGGCTGACCCTGCGGGAGCCGCCCCGCGGCTATTCCGACGGCGGCGCCGCTCCCAAGGAGACTCCGCCCTTCGGCGTCGCCATGCGCACCTTGCTGGCCAAGCCGTCCTTCGTCCATGTGCTGATCGGCAGCACCCTGACGGTGTTCGCCACCAACGGCATGTTCCAGTTCATCGTCCCCTTCCTGGTCCGCAACTTCCAACTGCCCTACGGCAAGGCCGGGCTGCTGTTCGGCATCATCAGCGGGGTCGCGGCCGGCGCGGGCACCCTGCTCGGCGGCTATCTGTCCGACTGGGCGGCCAAGCGAGACCGACGCTGGTACGTGTGGACGGGGGCGGTCGGGCTGGCCCTCGCCTGCCCGGTCTATCTGGTGGCGCTGCAACAGCCGGCCGCCGTGCTGGCGACCATCGCCTTCGGGATCGGCGCCACCCTGCACTTCCTCTACGCCAGCCCCTCGGTCGCCGCGATCCAGACCCTGTCGCCCGCGAACATGCGCTCCTCAGCTTCGGCCCTGGTCTCGCTGGGCACCATCCTGATCGGCTCCGGCTGCGGTCCGGTGGTGATCGGCTTCTTCAGCGATCTGTTCGCCGGCCGCGCCTTCACCCTCGGCGACTATGCCCGCGCCTGCCCCGGCGGCGCGGCCCCGAAGGGTTCCGCCGAGGTGCTGACCGCCGCCTGCAAGGCCGCCTCCTCGCAGGGAGTCCGGGAGGCCATGGTCATCGCCGCCTGCGCCTGCCTGTGGGCGGCGCTGCACTTCGCCCTAGCTGCGCGCACCCTTCGGAGGGATCTCGACGCGGTCGCGTAGCGGCCGGTCGGCGGCGGGCGTGTCCGGCGCCCGCGGTCGGTGCACCAGCGTCACGAGCACGAAGCTGAGCATCATCAGCAGATACCAGGAGCCCAGCTTGGCCAGGGACACCGGCCGCCATTGCTCGGCCTGCTGCGGATAGACCCAGGTCGCCGTGAAGGTGCCGACGTTCTCCGCAAACCAGATGAACAGCGCCACCAGCGCGAAGCCCATCAACATCGGCATCCGGCGCGGCTTCAGGTCCGGCGTGAACTGGAACCAGCCGCGACCGAACAGCAGCACGGAGAAGGCGAACAGCCCCCACCTGATGTCGGGCAGATAGTGGTGCGAGAAGAAGTTGAGGTAGCTCAACACCGCCAGCAGCCACGGCCCCCACAGCGGCGGATAGCGCTCGAACCGGATGTCGAACAGTCGCCACGCCCGGGCGATGTAGCTGCCGATGGCGCCGTACATGAACCCCGAGAACAGCGGCACGCCGCCGATCCGCAGCAGATTGGCCTCAGGATAGATCCAGGAGCCCTGCGCCGTCTTGAACACCTCCATCACCGTGCCGACGACGTGGAAGATGAGGATCACCGCCGCCTCGTCCCAGCGCTCCAGCCGGGTCGCCAGCAGCAGCCCCTGCAACGCCACGGCCGCGACGAACAGGAAGTCGTAGCGGGTCAGGGGCGAGCTCTGCGGCCACCAGAAATGAGTGGCGATCAGCAGCGCCACCATGGTTCCGCCAAACAGGCAGGCCCAGGCCTGCTTCAAGCCGAACAGCAGGAATTCGTAGGCCCAGCGGCGGGCCGGGCCACGATCCGCCCAGGGCCGCACCCAGGCGTCGAAGCGCTCGACCCGTCCCTTGATCCAGTCCTTCAGGCTCATGCGCGAACCAAGCTAGGGCGAGTCCCGCGCGCGAAAGGCGGATTTCTCATCGAAGCGCCGCGGGGCGGCTTGCGGACCACGCCGCCTTGCTCCAGGTTCCGGCGGCTCTGGGAGGAGTAGTCCATGATCCGTACCTTGCGATTTTGCGCCCTGGCCGCATCGTTCGCCGCCCTCGCCCTCGCCGCGCCCGCTGGCGCCGCCACCCCGGCCAAGGCCGCCAAGCCGGCCTTCTCCCAACTGCCCGACTGGAGCGGCACCTGGACCCGCGCCGGCGGCGGCTTCTACGAGCAGAAGCACGGCGGCCCGGAGGTCCCGGCCCCACCGGCGGACTCGCCGCTGAACATCCCGCCCTATACGCCCAAATACAAAGCAATCTTCGAAGAGAACCAGAAGAAGATCGCCGCCGACCTCTATCCGGACCCGGTCAGCTTCTGCGGCACGCCCATCGGCTGGCCCCGGGCGCTCGCCACCCCGGACGGCTATGAGTTCGTGGTCCGGCCCGAGCAGACCTGGATCCTGACCGAGAACGGCCCCAACATCGTCCGCATCTACACCGACGGCCGCAGCCATCCGGCGCCCGAGGACATGTGGCCCACCTACACCGGCGATTCGGTCGGCCACTGGGAGGGGAGCACCCTGGTGTTCGATTCGATCGGCATGAAGGGCTATCCGGCCACCATCATCGGCCGGAACGGCGTGGTGGTCAGCCCCTCGCTCCACACCACCACGCGGGTGCAGTTGCAGGCCGACGGGCGCCTGCGCTTCGACATCGTGATGGAGGATAAGGAGGCCTTCACCCGCCCCTGGACCGTGACGTCCTACTTCAAGCGCTTCCCGGCCGGCACCCGCATCTACGACTACGCCTGCGCCGAGAACAACCGGAACCCCGTCACCGAAGACGGCCGCACCCTGACCCGCGACACCAGCGGCGTCATCATGGACAAGGTGAAATAGCTGCCGCCCGCGGCGCCTCGCCTGCGGATCACCGCCGCGCTAAGATGTCGCCCATAATTGTTGGGCCGTATAACTAGGCGGCCAGAATCCGACGGGGGAAACGAGTGACGACGAGCACGGACGGCCAGACGGCCGGCATGAGCGGTACGGCCGCCCGGGTGATTGGCCTCTGCTTTCTGGCCGCCATGCTCGAGGGCGTGGACATCCAGTCGATGGGGGTGAGCATGTCCAAGCTCGCGCCCCTGTTCCATCTGTCGAAGAGCCAGGGCGGCTGGGCGGCCTCGATGAGCATCATCGGGCTGATGATCGGCGCCGCCGCCGGCGGACGGCTGTCGGACCGAATCGGGCGAAAGAAGGTGCTGCTGGGCGCGCTCTGCTTGCTCGGCGTGTTCTCGCTGGCGACCACCCGGGCCTGGGATTTCAACTCGCTCCTGGTGATGCGTTTTCTGACCGGGCTCGGCATGGGCGCGGCCTTCCCGAACCTGATCGCCCTCACCTCGGAAGCAGCGACGCCGAAGATGAAGGCGACCGCCGTCAGCCTGATGTACTGCGGCATGCCCGTGGGCGGCGCCATCGCCAGCCTGATCGCCGCAAAGACCGCGGACTGGACCCTGGTCTTCTACGTCGGCGGTTTCGGACCACTGATCCTGGTGCCGTTGATCATGCTGCTGATGCCGGAATCGCAGCAATTCCTGGCGCGGGAGAAGCGGGCTGAAGCGGCGCATGTCGCACGGCCCAGCGCGGCGACCGTGCTCACCGGCGAGGGCCGCGGCCCCTCCACCGCCTTCCTCTGGATCAGCTTCTTCTTCACCCTGCTCGTCGTCTACATGCTGATCAACTGGCTCCCGCCGCTGATGGAGCTGAAGGGCCTCAGCCGGGAAGAATCGCTGATCGTCACCATGGTGATGAACCTCGGATCGGCCATCGGGGCGGTGACCCTGGGGTCGCTGATGGATCGCGGGCATATCAAGCCGGTGATCGTGGTCATGTACCTCGGCATGGCGACCGCGCTGGCGACCCTGGCCTTCATGCAGGGCGTGCCGATGATGCAACTGGGCGGCTTCCTGGCGGGCTTCTTCGCCATCGGCGGCCAACTGGTGCTCTACGCCCTGTCGCCGCAGTTCTATCCGACCTTGATGCGCGGCACCGGGATCGGCGCGGCGACGGCGGTGGGCCGGCTCGGCTCGATCGGCGGGCCGATCATCGCCGGCTCCCTGCTGCAGAGCGGGCAAGGCCCGGCGGCCGTGATCGCCGCCATGATCCCCGGCCTGGTGATCGCCGGTATCGCCGCGCTCCTGCTGATCCGACGTCCCCGCGCGGAGGGCTGACGCCTCCGCACGCCTCGCATCGGCGCTGAAAAAAAGGCGGCTGCGAGTGATCGCGGCCGCCTTTAAGTTCAATACGCAGACAGAGAGAGAGAAAAGCCAGCGCCCCGACCGGAGCCGGCCGCTGGGTACACAAACAGAGTTCACAGAGAGGTAGGCGCAGCCGTCGACGCGGGCGTCACAAGTCCCCTCTGGCGCGCACGATGGCTAAGTTGTTACAGCATGTAAAGGCTGAGAGTGGTCGCAAGATCGGGAAGCTCAGCCGCATGTAAGGGCTTGCAACCAGTGGAGAGGCTGCAAGTGAGGGCCAATCCTGGCAGAAAATGACGCCGTTTCGTCACCGAGCACCGCTGTGATCGAGATCACCCCCTGGCTAGCCATCGACGAGACTGAAATCGAACTCAAGTTCGTCCGCGCCAGCGGTCCCGGGGGCCAGCACGTCAACAAGACCAGCACGGCGGTGGAGCTGCGCTTCGACGTGCGGGGCTCGCCTTCGCTGCCTGAGGACGTGAAGGCGAAGCTGGAAAAGCTGGCCGGGGCGCGCCTGACCCAGAACGGGGTGCTGATCCTGTTCGCCCAGGGCTCCCGCTCGCAGGAGATGAACCGACAGGAGGCGCAAGGCCGGCTGGTGGAACTGATCCGCCAAGCCACCGTGCGCCAGAAGGCCCGCCGCCCGACCAAGGCGACCTACGCCTCCAAGCTCAAGCGGCTGGAGGGCAAGACCCGGCGCTCCGGCATCAAGAGCATGCGCGGCCGCCCGCGCGGGGACGACTGACCGAAGCGCGTTAAGCCGTCGGCCCGACCCAGGGGCAGTGCTTGTCGGTCCACCAGCCCAGCGCCCGCTCGGCGATCTTCCAGCCATCGCCCGTCTTGACGCAGGTGTCCCTGGACCAGCCGGTGGAGAAGACCCCCTTCTCGCCCTTCTCGAAGTTCCATTTGATCACCGTCCAATAGGAGGTGACCACGTAGCGGCCGGGCTCGCCCTCCACGAACAGGTGGGTCACCTGGTGCTGGCGGCCGCGGAAATCCGGATCGTTAAGATAGCCCATCACCGCCGCCCGCAGAGCTTCCGGTCCTTTGTGATGGTTCCCCCGCGTGTCGATGAAGCCGCCATCGGCGGTGAAGATGTTCACGAAACCGTCCGCATCGCCTGTGTCGAGGGCCCACACATAGCGGCCGAGCATGTCGTAGATATCGTTCCGGTCCTCGACGCTGATCACACCCACGGCGTTCCCCTTTTTCGCTGCCTTTGGCCCGCCGATTTGGCCTTCGCCTTAACAATCGATTGGCTGGACGGCGGTTTTCCCTATCACTGCTAATAGGCCTCGGGGAGACCGGCTTGCAATGGCGGGCCTTCCCCTTACCAATGGCCGCAATCGGCGCGACAGACGCCAGGCGGGGGAGAACGGATGCCGGGACGGATCGGAGCGCGAAAGGTCGGCGCTGTCGGCTGGCTGGAGTTCGACAACCCGGAGCGCCTCAACGCTATCGACCTCGCCATGTGGCGGGCCATTCCAGCCGCGATGGCCGATTTCGACGCCGATCCGGCCATTCGCGCCATCGTGCTGACCGGCGCTGGCGAACGCGCCTTCACGACCGGCGCGGACATCTCTGAGTTCGAAGCCCAGCGAGGCTCCGAAGCTCAGCGGGACGCTTACAACGCCACAGCCGACGCCGCGCGGGTTGGGTTGGGCGCCACGCTGAAGCCCACGGTCGCCCTGATCCGGGGCTACTGCATGGGCGGCGGCGTGACCCTGGCCCTCGATTGCGACTTCCGCCTAGCCGAGGCCGGGGCGCGGTTCGGCGTGACCATCGCCAGGCTGGGCGCCGCCTATCGGCCGGACGACCTGCGCCATCTGATGGCCGTCGTCGGCCCCTCCGCCGCGCGGGAAATCCTGTTGACCGGCCGCACCTTCACCGCCGGGGAGGCCAAGGATCTCGGCCTCGTCAACCACGTGGCCCTCGCCGGGGCGTTCGACGCCTTCGCCGCCGACTTCGTCGAGCGCCTCGCCGGCAATGCGCCGCTGAGCATGGCGGCTACCAAACGCACCATCGCCGAACTGCTGAAGCCGCCGGCCGAACAGGATCTGGCCGCCTGCGAGGCGATCATCGCGCGCTGCCTCGCCAGCGCCGACGCCGATGAGGGCCGCGAGGCCTTCATGCAGAAGCGCAAGCCCGTCTTCAGGGGAGTATGAGCATGGCGCAAGCCGCCACAGAGAACGACCTGCTGGCCGTCGCCGACGCCGCGCCCCTGACGCGGCGCTACTGGTGGATGTTCGGGCTGATCACGCTGCAGATCACCTGTGAAATCTTCGACTTCATCCTGGTCAGCTTCCTGATGGCGGCGGTGGCGCCCCTGTGGAAACTCACCTTCGGCCAGACCACCATCATCCTGCTCTCGACCGGCCTTGGCGCCATCTTCGGCTCGCTGACCTTCGGGCGGCTGTCGGACCGGTTCGGGCGCCGGTTCGCCATCCTGTCCGGCACCATCATCTACTGCTGCGCCGCCGGCGCGGTGGCCTTCATCCCGGACGGGGCATGGCTGCTGTTCGCGGGCCTGCGCTTCCTGGTCGGGGTCGGCTATGCGGCCGCCGGCTCCAGTCAGTTCGCCCTCGTGGTAGAGTCCACCCCGTCGCGCCATCGGACCATGATGGGCTCGATGCTGGGTGTGCCGGCGTCGCTGGGGGTGGTGATCGCCTCGATGGTGGTGTCGAACCTGCT
>Ga0182736_1000435_pt1 | contig 65613 bp, 50 predicted proteins | sample eDN5th30CKraftBY_FD_128882 | JGI IMG/M metagenome (GOLD analysis project Ga0182736, IMG submission 128882) | Enriched backyard soil microbial communities from Emeryville, California, USA - eDNA 5th pass 30_C Kraft BY (version 2) (version 2) | ecosystem: Environmental > Terrestrial > Soil >... | reverse complement strand
TAGTGGCCTGAGCATAGCGGAAAAACAACGCATTCGTACAAAGTTACAACAACGTATACAATCGGAAGGATTAATACAGGTAGTTTGCCAACAAGACCGTTCACAATTGAAGAATAAGGAATATGCTCAACAAAAACTTCTGGTTTTAATTAATCATGCTTTGCAAATACCAAAAAACCGTAAAGAAACTAAACGTAGTAAAGCTTCGGTAGAAAGGAGACTGGCAGATAAGAAGCATAAAGCACTGCTTAAAATAGGGAGAAAAATGTTGGATTGATATTTAATTATTGGATAATATTGAAATTATTCAGATTTCCTTTATTTTAAATGTAACGCAAATTTTTCGCAATTTACAGCATAATATAAGACCGTTTTAGGTCTTCCGTTAGTCAACTTGGAAACAGACTTACGGATGAAAACCGTAAAGTCGATACAGGATAAATAAAGAAATGTATATTTTAAAAAATGAATTTTTATTGCTATAATTGACTACCAATTGTAGCAACCATGCCAAGACAAGGAGGTGTAAAAAATAAGTCAACAGGATTATCTGTCGAACTTTTGTTTCGGGAGTATTATCCTCGATTGTGCCATTTTGCCTGGCAAATGTTAAATGATAAAGATAGAGTAGAAGACGTTGTACAGGATGCTTTTATGGCTTATCTAGATCATGCCGGAATGATAGCAGAAGATGATATAGCCATAAAAAATTTCTTATATACTTCGGTACGGAATGCTTGTTACAATATTACCCGTCATATGAAAGTGACGCAGCGATATTTCCTGCTACAGGAAACAAATGAGGTAGAAGAATCGCAAGTATTAACAAAAATTATACGTGCTGAGGTGATGCATGAGGTATACAGAATCATTCAAACCATGCCGGAAGGATGTCAGCAAATCTTCCGTATGGGCTACTTAGAGGGACTTACAAATCCTCAGATTGCCGACCAATTAGGTTTAAGCGTCAATACCGTAAAAACCCAAAAGCAAAGGGGTCTGAAAATAATTAAGGCAAAACTCAACCCAGAGTTATTCGGTCTCCTCATTCTACTTTTAGCTGAAAAATAAATTATTTTATTTTTTTGTCACCCCATTTTACACTTTTGGTTTCTTTATAGTACCAATGAAACCAAGAACTTACCATATCGCCCAATTGATGACCAAGTATTTTCGTGAAAGTCTCACGGAAGAGGAAAAAAATGATCTTCAACATTGGATAGAAGAAGACCCGGAAAATAATCAATTGCTGGAGTCCTTCCGCAAAACGGAAGATGTACAGCAAGAGATAAATTTTATCGGGACATTAGACATCGATGGTGCGTGGAAGCGCTTGCAAGAAGAACGAAAGCAAAAGAAATTAAAAAGGGTTATTCGGTATATCGGTTATGCTGCCGCCGTTATTCTTCTGGTATTGCCAGGTCTTTGGCTCATGTTGCCGACTAAGCAGCTGAATCCAGAAGGGATTCTTCAATCTAACCACTTCAAGCGGGATATCTTGCCAGGAGGTAAAAAAGCTATGTTGATATTATCTGATGGACAAACTATTGGTCTCGGTAAATTGAACAATCTCAGCGAAAAAAACGGCGCTCATATTATTGATGCAGAGGGAGAAATAAAATATGGCCAATCTCCTTTAAAAACCAAGGAACTGATTTATAATACGCTCGTTGTACCGAAAGCTGGAACCTATCATTTGACCTTAGCTGATGGTACAAAAGTGTGGCTTAATGCCCTATCTAAAATACGTTTTCCAGTACAGTTTGATAGGCATAACCGTAAAGTATATCTCGAAGGAGAGGCTTATTTTGAGGTGGCAAAAGATAGCAACCGACCCTTTAGTGTAGAGGTAAATGGCAGCACTATAGAGGTTTTAGGTACATCATTTAATATCAATTCCTATAAACCAACGAGTACGACTACTTTGGTAGAAGGCTCGGTGAGGGTAAGCAATGGCACTACCCAACAATTGCTGAAACCCGGACAACAAGCTCATGTAGGCGATGATATACGTGTGGAGCAAGCCGATATTTTGAAGGTAACTGCTTGGAAAAGTGGAGATTTTTACTTTAAGAGTGACCACATAGATGAAATCATGGAGCAATTGTCTAGATGGTATGATGTAGACGTTCAGTTTGCAGGAGAGGTGCCAAAGTCCAAGGGATATAATGGTAGCATCCGTCGTGATGTGAATTTATCAGAAGTACTGCAAATGCTGAATTATGTGAGCGGAGCCAGATTTGAATTAGAAGGAAGAACTGTTTACGTACAATTTTAAACAACCAATTAATTAACCCATAAAAATTGAGACAATGAATAATATAGATCACTATCCGAAATAATCAAACAAAAATGGGAGTGTTGACAGCACCCCCATATGATCAAGAACAAAAAGACCACGACCAAGTAATCTAAATGTTAACCTTAATACTATAAAAGTATGAATTACTTTTCATTTTGCAAAAAACCGAGAAGAATTGCTCATTTTTCGGTTTTAGACAAAGTCCTGCTAGCCATGAAGATGACCTTTCTGATGATGTTGACCTTTGTTATCGCAGCACATGCAGACAGCATGGCACAAAAGGTCACACTTTCATTTGAAAACGTAAAAATTGAGCAAATTTTTACGGAAATAACCAAACAAACAAATTATCGCTTTTTATATCCCGATGAAGTAGCAAAACAGGCTTCAAAGGTCAGTATAAATGTGAAAAATATCGACATTAATGAGGTGCTCGATAAAATAATAGATCATCGAGTAATGGCTTATAAAGTGATTGCTCAAACGGTAACGATTAATGTTATTCCTCAACAGAAATCGATAATTAAACCGTCGGTTGTACGGCAGGACATCCGTATCACAGGTACTGTAGTGGATGCAGGTGGGAGCCCTTTACAAGGTGCTTCTGTCAGTTTAAAAGGTAAACCGGGAATTGGAGCAACCACTAATGATCAAGGGCAATTTGTACTGAATGTACCAACTCCCAACGAAGCGTTGGTTGTCTCTTATGTCGGTTATATGAGGCAGGAAATACCTTTGAACGGCAATACAACCATTAAAATTATTTTACTGCCAGATAATTCAGATCTGGATGAGGTGGTTGTGGTAGGTTATGGTACTGTAGGAAGGAAAGACCTTACTGGTTCAGTCAGTTCAGTAGGAAACGCAGAAATAAAGGAACTGGCAGTGACCCGCCTAGACCAGGCGCTTTTAGGAAAGGCGGCTGGAGTTCATGTCAAACCGGTTTCCGGGGAACCTGGGGCTAGCCCTAAAATTAGAATAAGAGGAATAGGGAGTATTTCTGCCGGATCAGATCCGCTATACGTTGTGGATGGGTTCCCTACCTCAAACATCGATAACCTAAACCCGAATGATATCGAAAGCATGGATATTCTGAAAGATGCTTCTGCAACAGCCATTTATGGATCACGTGGTGCGAATGGTGTCGTGATTATCAATACCAGAAGGGGAAAGACAGGCAAAGTCAATATTAATTTTGACACTTATTTTGGCTTTCAACGTGTTGAAAAGAAACCGGTTTATATGAATGCCATGGAAAGTGCAACATATTCCTATTATGGGATCAAAAACCAGAATATAGATGAAGGAAATAATGTTTCCGGTTCCCCGGAAACCTGGCCCATAAAGGTGCCCCAAGTATCATTAGACGTGCTGAGCGGCAAAAACACAAATGATTATGAGGCACTTGATGAAATCTTGCAGACAGCACCTATTCAACAATACCAGTTAGCTGCGACAGGCGGAAATAATACCATTAAATATGCTGTAAGTGGGGAGTATCTTAATCAAGAGGGTATTGTTATCAATAACGATTTTAAGCGGTATTCATTCCGGGCAAATTTTGATGCTCAATTGTCAAAACGGTTATCCGTAAAACTCAATTTAAATCCGTCATTTACAAACCGGGACCTCGTACCTGCCGGAGGACCAAACAGCACTGTAGAAGATAGAAGTGCTGTTGGTGGCGCTTTGCATGTCCATAATTTCTATCCTCTTCTAGTAGATGAGCAAGGTAATTATGATAAAAATGGTGAATATTTTCTTTTTTCCGGACTTGAGGCACAGGGTAATTTTCCAAACCCGTTAGCGGTAGCAAGAGAAATCAAAGGGAACAGAAAAGCCACCGGTTTTCTAGGAAACATCAACGCAGAATATACGATAACTGATGATGTAAAATTTAATATGCTGCTCGGTGGGAGTTTTATGAATATCAAAGAAAGCAACTTTGAACCTAAGAATCCAGCATTTTTCGATGTGCCGGCATCAGGCAGTGATAGTACCTCTATGGATCTTAATTGGATTATGGAAAATACGCTTAATTACAATAAGACAATTGAACGCCATAATATACAAGGAGTGGTTGGCTTTACGGCGCAAAAAGATGTGTTTGATTCAAACTTTCTCTTTAGTAACCAATTTCCCAATAATCTGGTACCGACTTTAAGTGCTACGAGTGGTATTATAACAAATGGTTCGTCAGATAAGAGCGAGTGGTCGATGCTTTCTTATTTGGCCAGAATAAATTACAATTTCGACAGTAAGTATTATATTACAGCGTCTATTCGTACAGATGGTTCTTCCCGTTTTGGCTCTGAAAAGAAATGGGGGCTATTTCCCTCTACAGCACTGGCGTGGCGGATTTCCGGTGAAAATTTCATGGAATCTTTACGCTTTATAAGTGATATGAAACTTAGGGCCAGTTTCGGTGTAACCGGTAATAACAATATTGGTAATTATGAACATCAGGGAACAATTAGATATTTAAAATATCCATTAAACGGACAGGAGGCATCCGGTTATGCTCCTCAACGGCTCGCCAACCCTCTTCTGACCTGGGAAACCCAACGCCAGATTAATTTAGGTGCTGATTTGTCTGTTTTTAATAGCCGGTTGCAATTAACCGTCGACTATTTCAAATCAAAGAACGACAACTTATTATTGAATACAAGGGTACCGGCAGTTACAGGTTTTAACACCAAATTGTTAAACATCGGTGAGGTCGGAAATACAGGTTTAGAGTTTAGTTTAACTTCCCTAAATGTTAAACAGGAGTTCGAATGGGCAACCAGCCTGAATTTATCTACTTATAAAAATAAGGTGTTGAAATTGGGCCCCAACGGAGATCCAATCTATTCAGGTGGGAGTGTAACCATGATAGGACAACCGATAGGTATGTTTTACGGGTGGTTAACAGACGGCATTTTTATGAATCAGGCCGAGCTGGATCAAGGCCCTATTTATAATCCGGGTGCTAAGGATGCTTCGCACGTGGGAGATATCCGGTTTAAGGATATCACTGGCCCTGAGGGTGTTCCAGATGGCGTGATCGATATTAACGATAAAACCATAATGGGTTCACCTTATCCGGATTTCTTTTATGGCATGACCAACCGATTCTCTTATAAAAACATCAGTCTGAGCGTTAGTTTGCAGGGATCTTATGGAAGCGAAGTTCTTGCCATATCAAGGGTTTCATCGGCTAACACCAGGGCGCGTTACAGACAGTTAGCTTTCCTGAATGATTTTTGGAAATCGGAAGAGGAACCCGGAGATGGTAATACACCAAGACCCAACAACGCGCCTACAGGCAATTACAGGGGAACATATAGTCAACACTGGCTGGATAATGCTTCTTATTTGAGGATAAACAATATCACATTAGGTTATATTATTCCCAATAGATTATATAAAAAGCTGAATATAACTTCGTTAAGGGTATATCTCACGGCTAATAATCCATTTATTTTTACCAAATACCAAGGATTTAACCCAGATGTGGACTTCAGCGGTAATACCTTGGAACCCGGAGTTGACCAAAATGATTATCCTACAGCAAAAAGCTTTTTGCTCGGTTTAAATTTAGTATTATAAATAATTAAAAATAGCTGAAATGAAAAATTTAACATACATACTCAGGTACTTGGTTGCTTCAGTTGTATTCATATCTTGTAGTAAAGACTTTCTGGAAATAGATCCCGTATCTACTGCAAATATCGAAGCGGTATATAAAACGGATAAGGATTTCCAGGATGCTGTGATCGGCATTTATAATGCACTTGCAGATCAGTATCAGAATTTTTGGCAGTTTGGGGATTTGCGTGGGGATGATTCTGAATCGCAAATGTACAAAGGCGTAGCAACAGATTTTATGAATGATTTTACGTTGGATAATTCTGCAGGGATCTTGCAAAGTAGCTGGGCTAATTATTATACGATGATCAATAGGGCCAATATGGTGTTAGAAAGGATAGAATCAGCAGACGCTTCCGTTGTAACAAATAAAAACCGGCATATTGGGGAAGCCAAATTTTTGAGAGCTTTTGCTTATTTTGACTTGGTTAGGATATTTGGTAATGTTCCTATTGTTACACACGTGATAACAGATGAGGAATCTTATACCCTGGGTCGTGGAAAAGTAGACGAAATATACAATGAAATTATCATTAAAGATTTACTTGATGCCGAAACCCTACTGCCAGAAAGCTATTCAGGTGTAAATATTGGAAGAGTTACCAAAGGAGCAGCCAAAGCAATATTGGGAAGAGTCTATTTGACAAGGCATGATTTTACGAGTGCAGAAATCAAATTAACGGAAGTAACTACCATGGGATATGCGCTTTTGAGCGATTTTAACAAACTGTTCGATTATAGCAATGAACACCATAGCGAATATATATTTGATGCCGAATACGAAGAAGGAATGAATTTAGGCAGCATTTTTACCAATAATTTTTGTCCTAACGTGCCTTTTATTAGCAATTTTTTTGGTGTAAATGGGGTGCGGAGTGATAATCAGAATCCAACAGATGGGTTATTCGCCATATTTGCAGATGAAGATCTCAGAAAAGATATAACGGTAGCACGCGGGATTACGGATGAAAATGGAAATTTTATTCCGCTGCCTTCCCAACAGGTCCGTTCGTTCACCAAAAAGTATATGACTCCGGTCGCTGTTACAAATGACAGTAAAGCGAACTGGAAAATTATACGTTACGCAGATGTGCTGCTGATGTTGGCCGAAGCAATGAACGAAAATGACAAAACAGACGAGGCGCTGGTTTATTTAAATTACGTACATGAGCGGGCAGGCTTAGAAAGTTATGCCAAGCTGACGAAAGATGAGACAAGAGAAAAAATATACACCGAACGTAGGCTTGAGCTGGCTTTTGAAGGACATCGATGGTTTGATTTGGTAAGAACAGGAAAGGCATATGAAACGATGCAACCCTATGGTATGCGACCCTATATGACTATTTTTCCAATCCCTTTAGCACAGATACAAGTTATCAATAATCCGGAAATACTTCCTCAGAATCCAGGATACGAATAACGATTTCCTACAATTTATTGATGATGGTGAAAAAAATAGTTATTGTGCTCCTGATGTGTTTTTGGCATGTTGGTGGTTTTTCCAAGCAGGTGGTCTTCTTATCGTATAATGATTCTTTACCCCAAGTGGCGTATGCCGCTGCCCGGTTGAAAGAAGCAATTGTGGGATCTGGATATGTGTTGGGAACCCAGCATGTAGCTTATGAAATATCGTTACAGATAGATACGCTTGCATTCCCGGAAGAGGCTTATGCGATTCGGGTAAATAGAAATCAGCTTAGTATTGTAGGCGGAGATGGGAGAGGACTTATTTACGGAAGTCTATCATTCGCAGAAAGTCTGAAAAACGGTTTGACCATACAAAAGATTAAAGCAAAAGAAGAACACGCTTATTTGCCCTTTCGGGCTATAAAATTTAATTTACCATGGGATGCTTACCGGGAGGGTTATGCCATGCGTTTACATCTTGAAACCTGTAAGGATCTGCGCTTTTGGGAAACTTTTTTGGATATGATGGTTGAAAACCGTTTTAACGCACTGACACTTTGGAATCTTCATCCATTTCCATATATGATTAGGCCTACGAATTTCCCGGAAGCCTGTCCTTTCGACGATCAGGAATTAGCGACATGGCAAACCTTTTACCATAAGCTTTTCGGGATGGCTAAGGAACGGGGCATCGATACTTATCTGGTAAACTGGAACATTTTTGTAAGTCCAAGCTTTGCAAAGGCTCAGGGGGTGACGCTTGATAATATAGAAAACCGTATCCATTACGGTAATGGGGATACTTCGGAAGTTATTAAACGTTATACCAGAGAATGTGTTAAACAGGTGCTGGAGGAGTATCCGGATCTTTCAGGTATAGGCTTTACACATGGTGAGGCTATGCGCGGAATGACATCTCAACAACGCCAGGATTGGTTTGAAGAAACCATTATCGCCGGTATGCAACAGGCAAACCGAAAGTCGAAATTAATCCATAGAGTACCGCTTGAAGCGGATATGGGAATAGGTGGCTCTACAAGCACGGCCACTGAACAACTAACACGGACGGCTATGGAGAAAATAGATTTTTTGGAGGGGCCGATATGGGCAGAAATAAAATTTAACTGGTCACATGGGCATTCTTCAACTAAATTGATAAAAGTACATGGTGGTCGCTTAGGTGATACCTATTTTAAGCCTGAACCTGAAAATTATAAAATAGCTTGGACAGTTCGCAATGAAGATTTCTTCTGTTTGAGATGGGGGGTGCCCTCATTTATTCGTGAGCATATCGCAGCTAATTCCCAAAGTTATGCTGGGGGATACTTTATAGGATCCGAAGGATATATTCCTGCGAAAGATTATTTTACCCAACCCAGCTCGGCAATAAATTGGAAATATGCTTTTCAACGACAATGGCTATTTTATAAATTATGGGGAAGATTATTGTACAATCCTGCCACCTCTAATGAAGTGTTTAAAAATGAATTTATCCTGCGGTACGGTAAAAAAGCAGAAAATTTATTGGAAGCATCCGCATTGGTTGGAACTACTCCGCTACGTTTAGCTTCTTCATTTGACTTTACATGGGATTTCTCGCTCTATAGTGAGGGTTTTATGGCAATGGATAAAAACGAAATGAAGCTCATTTCAGTGGATAGGCAAATCAAGCAAGCTCCGGCGGACCCGGCGTATGTATCGGTTTCTGATTTTGTCAATGCGAGTTTATCGGGACGAACTTTCGAAACAGCTAAAATTACCCCGCTTATTTTGTCCAGTTGGTTGAAGCAGGATTGTGAGCGTGCGCTATATCTATTAAAAGATATCGAGGTAGAAACTGATAACCCCTTTTTGTACGAGCTTGCTGATATCAAGGCATGGGCTAACTTGGGCTTATATTTTTCTCAAAAGCTGTTAGGTGCCGTTGCGCTGCAAACGTATCGTTTACAAGGGAAAGAAGAGAATAAGAAAAGGGCCGTCAAACACCTGGAAAAAGCTTTATACTTTTGGGATGAAGTAATTCATATAACGCGTCCTATATATCGGGATATGCCCCTGGCTGCTTATGCCTATCCTCATGATGGAATACAGTCAACAACGGATGATAAACGCCGTTTCCACTGGGAGAAATTACGACCGGATGTCTTGAAGGATGTTGAGACTGCAAAACAGGCCACAGCATTCGCTACTAATTGATGAGATAAGTGCGATTAACTTATTATTTGCATTATACTATATTATATATTTTACAGAGTGGGAATCTAAATTTTGAAAACCAGTTAATCTATTTTTATGAAGAAAAAATATTATTTTCCAAAATTGGCTTTTTATTTAACGTTTCTTTTTTTCGTTATACAGTTAGCTTATACCCGGGGGCAAGTACCGGAAATAACAATCGTAACCGATAAGGTGTCCGGACAGCCTGTTTACCATGGTCTTGCCAAAATTGAAGAGGTATTACAGCAGCAAAATATTTCTTTTGAACGCGTAAGCACGATCGATGAGGCACATGGCAAATCTGTTATTGTTGCGGGCTTGGCGGCAGGAGAAGGTACGGCCGCACAATTACTTAAAGGAGAAAACCGCACACTGCCTGAAGGGCCTGAGTCTTTAACGATTTGGCAAACAAGCTGGAAGGAGAAACCGGTTTGGGCCGTTGCCGGTTCGGATGACCGCGGACTTATGTACGGACTTTTAGACATGGCTGACCGCTTGAGTTGGCGTACAGATCCGAAGACGCTTTTTAATGATGTAAAAGTAATAAGTGAAAAACCAGCACTTGCTGAACGGGCCGTTTCTGTTTTTACCATGAACCGCACTTATTGGGAAAGCCGCTTTTACGATGAAGCTTATTGGGAACGTTATCTTGATATGTTAGCTAAAAACCGTTTCAATTCATTGGTGGTTATTTTCGGCTATGAAAACGGGGGCTTTCTAGCGCCTTGTTATCCTTATTTTTTTAATGTGGAAGAATTTCCGGAGGTCAGGATGGTAGGCATAAAACCAGCGGAACAAGAACGTAATTTAGCAGCATTTAACCATTTAGTAAAGATGGCTCACGACCGGGGCATCCGGGTTAATGCGGGTATTTGGGATCATATCTATCGCGGTGGGGTGCAGGGCGGTGGTATTCCGGGTAGCAAGGATGTGTCAGACCAGCCTGTTGCCGGCCTGGTATGGGGCGTAACAACGGATAATTTGACTGACTATACAAAAAAAGCACTAGCCAAATTTGTAAAATTGATACCTGATCTTGATGGCATCCAATTTCGTATGCATAATGAGTCTGGCCTGAAAGAGGGAGAACAGGACGGCTTTTGGTCAGACGTTTTCCAAATAATGAAAACCACAGCCCCTCATTTACTTTTGGATTTACGTGCAAAAGAACTGCCCGAGTCGGTTATTCAAAGTGCGTTAAAAATCGGCGTAAATTTTCGTATCACCACCAAATTCTGGATGGAACAAATGGGAATGCCTTATCATCCAACTCAGGTAAATCCGGATAATAGTCCGGTTCGGCACAGTTATGCCAGTTTACTTCGCTATCCGCAACAGTATAAAATGAACTGGCAGCTATGGAATGGCGGAACAAATAGAATACTGTTATGGGGCAACCCGGATTATGTCAGGAGGTTTGCCGAAAGCACCCATCTTTATGACGGTGATGGTTTCGAAATAAATGAGCCTTTGGCTACCAAAATGGAGGCGCAGCCACATGATGCCAAGCCCTTTGAACTATTAAATGCTAAGTATCACTATTATGACTGGGAGTTTGAACGATATTGGCATTTTTATCAGGTTTTTGGGCGCATTGGCTATAATGCTCATGCGTCGGCAGACATTTGGGATAAAGAATTCGAGCATCGATTTGGCACAAAAGCAGCTCCAATTTTGGAAAAAGCGCTCCATCAGGCGAGCTGGGTATTACCTCGAATTATTACATCCAGTTACCCGTACACCAGTTTTCCCATGACCAGAGGATGGGCCGAAAAACAGGCGCTCGGAGATTTACCTACGTTCGCCCAGGCAGAATTAAGTGATTTGGCACAGTTTGCTAATTTTGACGAAGAGGCGCAAATCCGTATAGAAGGGGGAGAAACCGCTAAAATATTACCCTCGGCCAACAGTCGCTGGTTTCTTCGGACTTCGGAAGCCATCGATAAGTTGATTGCCGAAGCGGAAAAAGCAAAGAAAGAAAAACAGGGTAACGAATGGTTGTCCACCATAACAGATCTGAAAATATTATCAAGTTTAGCCCTTTATCATTCCAGAAGAATACCTGCCGCTGTAAATTATCGAATATTCGAGCGGACCAGTGATGTTGCTGCCTTAGATGAGGCTATTTTACAGGAACGTGCTGCTATTGACGCTTGGCGCCGACTGGTAACGGCTGCGGGTGATGTGTATGCTGCGGACTTAATGTTGGGTGTTTGTGTGGCTGACCTCTGCGGACATTGGAAGGATGAATTGGTTTTTTTAGAAAGAGGATTGAAAGATCTGGAAGAAAAAAGGAAAATGCTTCCTGTTTCTTCCATTACCGCAAGTACAAATGCTTCAAAAGCTATCCTGGTTAATGGGGCTTCAAGCAATGTCAAGGATGATTATCCCTTTCAGGTTGAGCATCAACCGGTTCTCAGTGTTCCAATTAACCAACCTATTCACATCCGTATAAAGGTAAAGGCATCCGCAGGCATTAAATCGGTCAATTTACGTTATAGAAGTGTTAATCAAGAACTGGAATATCAGCGTCTCCCAATGCAGCCTGCTAAAGAAAAGGATGTATACGAAGTGATGGTGCCGGCTGTAGAAATTAATCCAACATGGGATTTTATGTATTACATCGAAATGATGGATAACCAGGGAGCGGGTAGGATCTATCCGGATCTCAACAAAGAAACGCCGTATAAGGTAGTGAAATTAATAAGAGAATAGCGGATAATGCAATGATACAGCGAAGTGAGAAACAAAACGTTGGAATCCTCTTTTGTACAGACTAATTATAAAAATAAAAATCCTTATGAGTTATCCGAATTCTTTATTTCCTGCAAACGGCCGAAGGTCCTTTTTAAAAAAATCACTGTTATCTGCCGCAGTAGTAGCTTCCTCAGATTTGTTTTTTCTTGAAAATATACAAGCTGGCACACGTGAGTTGCATAACCGAAATGATGAGCCGTGGTATAGAAAAATAAGTAGGTGGGGGCAAGTTAATATTACGGAAAAGGATCCTGTTGATTACGACGTTACCTGGTGGCGAAATTATTGGAAACGCACACAAACGCAAGGTGTTGTAATTAGTGCAGGTGGTATCGTTGCTTATTATCCCACAGCCATCCCTTTGCACCGGCGGGCTGAATATTTGGGAAACCGCGATCTCTTTGGTGAGTTATGCGCGGCAGCACAGGAAGACGGTTTGGGTGTTTTTGCTCGGATGGATTCAAATAGGGCGCATGAGGATTTTTACCTTGCTCACCCGGATTGGTTTGCACTCGATGCGGATAGTAAACCGTACAAAGCAGGTGATTTGTTCATCACATGTATAAACGGGCCATATTATGAGGATCATATTCCGGCTATTTTTGAAGAAATTGCCAAACAATACCATCCCAGTGGGTTTACAGATAACAGTTGGGCCGGACTGGGGCGCGAAAGTATCTGTTATTGCGAAAATTGCCAGAAAAGTTTTAAGGATAAAACTGGGAACGGTTTGCCTGTTAAAAAGAATTGGGATGATCGGATATATAAAGAATGGATACAGTGGAGCTATAGCAGGCGCTTGGAAATCTGGGATTTAAACAATAAAGTCACAAAGGCTGCAGGCGGGGAGCACTGCATTTGGTCGGGTATGAACAGTGGTTCAATAAGTGGTCAGAGCGCCAGTTTCCGGGATTTTAAAAAAATCTGTGAACGGGCGGAAATTATTATGTTGGACCATCAATCACGAAGCGAAGCTACTGGATTCCAGCAAAACGGCGAGACAGGTAAACTGGTTCACCAGATGCTTGGCTGGGATAAGCTCATCCCTGAAAGTATGGCGCTATACCAAGCCGGACGGCCTACTTTTAGGGTTTCAAGTAAACCGGAACCCGAGGCAAGGATGTGGATTTTAAATGGTATAGCCGGTGGTATCCAACCTTGGTGGCACCATGTAGCCGCTTACCACGAAGATCGTAGAATGTATAAAACGATCGAACCTATTTACAAATGGCATGAGGCTAATATAAAATATTTGCTAAATCGCCAGCCGATAGCCAATGTCGGGGTGATATGGTCGCAATTAAATACCGACTTTTATGGCAGGGATGATACAACAGATAAAGTTGATCTTCCTTGGCGCGGTATAACGCAAGCATTGGTACGTGCGCGTATTCCTTTTATTCCGGTTCATATTGATGATATCGGTAAAGAAGATCATTCATTTTCTTTACTCATCCTGCCAAACATCGGTGTGATGAGCACACAACAGGTTAAGCAAATCAACGCGTTTGTTCAAAAAGGAGGGAATCTCTTAGCTACAGGAGAAAGCAGCCTGTTTAACGAATGGGGAGAACCCTTGGCGGATTATGCCTTAAGTGATGTCTTCGGGGCACACCTAAAGAAATTGGATAAAGCGGATACCGAAGCGGACGAAAAACTTGCTTGGGGAGAAAGTTATCATACCTACCTACGCCTTGCCCCGGAATTAAGAGCCGAAGTTGATGGTCCGACGAACGGCAAAGAACCACCAATTAACGGAAAGAAAAGGCACCCTGCTTTATCGGGATTTGAGGAAACCGACATCTTGCCTTATGGAGGTCTTTTACATGCTGTTGAAATAGATTCACATACCGAAATAATCGCCACCTATGTCCCACAATTTCCGGTTTATCCACCGGAAACTGCTTGGATGCGTGTACCAAAAACAGATATACCAGGTGTTTTGACCAACACTAAACCATGGGGAAGCCGTGTCGTTTTCTTACCTGCAGATATCGATAGGCAATTCGGCAAATATAACCTTCCTGATCATGCCAATTTACTCTCTAACCTAGTTCAATGGGCTCTTAAAGAGGATATTCCCTTGAAGGTGAAAGGTAAAGGTTTGATTGATTGCTATGTATATCAACAAGCCGGAACACTTATTTTACAGGTTATAAACCTAACCAATACGGCAGCTTGGCGACAACCGGCATACGAGTTGATTTCTGTAGGTCCCTTGCAAATAAGTGTAAAACTACCTAGTGGTATTAGTCCCAAAAACATACAGTTTAAAGTGTCTAATGTAACTGCTCAGATGCAACGAAACAATGATTGGGTACATTTTGAAATCCCTTCACTTTTAGACCATGAATTAATCGTTTTGACTTAATGAAGAATAAAATAAAAATATAACCAACATGTATTACAGAACTTTTTATGTTGCGCTGTTTTTTATCCTGGTGATAAACACGGTTTTCGCACAAAAAGAAATGTCCACCGTTTCAAAAAGCGAAGTAGAGAACTGGTATGCCCAAATGGAGTGGCCCGTTAAAACAACATTAATCGCCGATTCTTCCATTGATAAAGAAAAGCTTTATGTTCAATATCATAAATATCCCGAACGATGGAAACTGGCTTTTGATTTTCTCAAAAAAGGTGGCTTAGAAGCGCTTGAAGTTGGAGATCATGAATTAGATGGGAAAAAAGTATTTATCAAAGTTTCGGCATATGATACAAAAGATCGGGACTCTGCTTATTATGAATTGCATCATCATTATTCGGACATCCATTATGTCATATCAGGTAAAGAATATATCGATGCACGGGATCATCAGGAACTACGTTTAAAAACGGGCTATGATGCTAAACGAGATATCGAATTTTATAGCGAATCAAAACCACAATATCATTTAGCTTATCCTGGTAACTTTTTGATTTTCTTTCCGGGAAGTTTACATCGGCCCGGTATTCGGGTAGACAATGGAATCCCGGTTAAAAAATTGGTAATCAAAGTTCAATATGATGAATAATACCTCTAATGTCGGATTGTATATCACTTGTTTAAAAATTATCAAACAAGAATTAGAAAGACCATGAACTGAATCCAACTCACCAATTCATTTGCAAATATTGCCATCTCTGCCCATGGTCGGAGGAAGCGGCATATTGCAGGTACTCGGTGTCCGAGTTCTCAACAGAAAAGGTGATGTAATTTAATCCTTGTGATTGCAGTGGCCCTACAAATGCCATTGGAACATGACGCCATGCTAATTCATTTACTTTGACGTATACTGTCTATAGGTATATGGCTCTTCTACCTTGGGCACAGCATCGAATTTAGCCTCGCAAAATCTTACCCGGATAACTGCTCACTTGGACAATCTAGTTACATCCCTTCACGCAAGATTTTTGAAATACGAAATATCTAAATCGTGATACTAAAAAATAACTTAGAATGTTTCTTAATAATGAGTGTAGCTTGTTAATTACATGCTATCTATATGGTATTTTGTATTTTTGCGTTAAAATAGCTAATGTATGTCAATATCTATTCAAGATATGTTGCCATACAGAATTGAGTGAAATATAAAAATTAAATTTTAAATGAAAAAGGGGGCTATATTAGGTATTGTTATTATTGCGGTGGCAATAGCTATGATTATTAGCATCTATACTGATTCTAGTACTTACGCTACGTTTACGGATGCAAAGCAAACCACTTCGGAAATTCATGTGGTAGGCGAGCTTAATAAAACCAAAGAATTGCACTATCAACCCGTAGAGAATGCCAACTACTTTGCTTTTTATATGATAGACCATGACGGTACAGAATGTAAAGTAATTTTTAATGGTTCAAAACCGCAAGATTTTGAACGTTCTGAACAGATTGTTCTTACCGGTAAAATGATAGGAAAGGAATTCCATGCATCTAAGATCTTAATGAAATGTCCTTCAAAATACAATAAAGACCAAGTAGAAGTAACAGAAACTAAAGCTACTTAAGGATTAGTTTTTAATCCCAAGCCTCATCATAAATTTTAGAAAATCTAATGGATATTCAATATCAGGGCGAGAGCCTTATGCCGGGCCAACTTGGTCAATTCCTTATCATTTTATCCTTTGGCACCGCGTTGCTTTCCTGCATGAGTTATTTCTTCGCAACAAAATACAAAGATGATACTTCATGGCATAAAATTGCGCGGATTAGCTTCTTCATTAATGTTGTAGCGGTAATTGGCATTGGCAGTTGCCTCTTCTATATCATATATAACCACTTGTTTGAATATCATTATGCATGGTCGCATTCTTCACGTACGTTGCCTGTATATTACATTATTTCCAGTTTTTGGGAGGGTCAGGAAGGGAGTTTTTGGCTATGGATGTTTTGGCAGGCTACTTTGGCCATTGTAGTGGTTTGCAGAAGTAAAAGCTGGGAGAATCCCGTTATGACAACTATTATGCTTTGCCAAACTGTTTTGGCTTCCATGTTAATTGGCATAGAAATTCTTGGCGAAAGAGTAGGTAGTTCTCCTTTTATTCTGCTTCGGCAAGCATTGGAAGCACCTATTTTCTCCAATCCCAATTACCTCAGCATGATTGCAGATGGCAATGGGTTGAATCCGCTGTTGCAGAATTATTGGATGGTTATTCATCCACCTACCTTGTTTTTAGGATTCGCTTCAATGGTGGTGCCTTTTTCATATGGTATTGCTGGCCTGTGGCAGCGGAGATATAAAGAATGGTTACAGGCAGCACTTCCTTGGTCGCTTTTTGCTGTAATGGTATTAGGAGCTGGAATTATCATGGGGTCGTTTTGGGCGTATGAAGCACTAAATTTCGGAGGTTTTTGGGCGTGGGATCCGGTTGAAAATGCATCTATTATTCCATGGTTTACGTTAATCGCCGCTGTACACGTTATTATAGCTTATAAAAATTCTGGGCATTCTTATTTCACAGCAACCTTTTTGGTGCTCATAAGTTTCGTATTGGTTATCTATGCGTCGTTTTTGACCCGTAGCGGCGTTTTAGGCGAAACGTCGGTGCATGCATTTACAGATTTGGGGATGTATTGGCAGTTAGTGGCTTTCAATCTCGTGTTTTTGGGGATCATGATCTATTTGTTGATTTCCCGTTGGAAAGAAATGCCTATCACAAAAAAAGATGAAGATACCTACTCTAGGGAATTTTGGTTGTTTATCGGCGCATTGATTTTAGTAGTAGCTTGTGTGCAGATCATCGCTACTACCTCTATCCCTGTGTTTAATGTTGTCTTCGGTACTAAAGTAGCTCCACCGGTTGATGCTGTTGCACATTATAATAAATGGCAAGCTGCTTTTGCTATTCTGGTTCTTATCTTATCGGCAATCGCACAGTTTCTTAAATACAAGAGAACAACACCCAAGGTTTTTTACGCCAATTTATTGGTGTCTTTTGTCTTGTCGATCTTGCTGACAGCTGTTTTAGTTTACTTAACTCAGGTGTATACTCATGTAATGTTCATTTTATTGTCGTTCGCAGCGATATTTTCATTAGTGGCTAATGCCCGGGTATTAGGTGACGCTTTTAAAGGTAAGTGGAAATTGGCGGGTTCTTCTATCGCCCACATCGGATTTGCCTTATTAATTATAGGGGCCCTGGTTGCCGCTGCAAAGAATCGGGTAGTTTCCTTGAATGCCGGGGGGTCTATACCAATAGCAGGTTTTGAAGAGCGTGAAAAACCAGGTGAAAACCTGTTTCTCTATATTGATCAGCCTGTTGAAATGGGGGGCTATACCATCACTTATGTGGGCGATAGCATCGCCAGTCCCAATATTTACTATAAGGTAAATTATGAGCGTAAAGATGAAAAGACAGGAAAGGTGACCGAACGTTTTCAACTTCGTCCTAATGCGCAACAAAATCCTAAGATGGGACTCATCGGCACGCCAAGTACGCGGCACTATTTAACAAAAGATATTTACACGATTGTAACTTCGGCTCCTAAAATAGACGATCCTGCAGAGCAAGAGCATGCACATGAAGCAAGTGATGCAAATGAAGGTTATGAAGAACCTACAGTACAGCTCGTAAATATTGGTGATACCCTGCGTTATAAAAATGGTTTTATTGTAATTAAGGCAGTCAATAGAAATGCGAAACTGGAAAACATGCCGCTTACTAATGGCGATTTATTGTTTGCGCTGCAAATGGAGGTTCATGCCGTAACAGGAGAAGTATTTGAGGCAGATCCAAAATACCTAATTAAAAACGGCAACAGTTTTGATTTTGCTAAAGATATTGAAGAGCAAGGACTTCGGGTACGATTTACCAAGATTGTTCCCAATGAGGGAATGGAGTTGATGATTTATCAGAAACCTCTGCCGGAGAAAAAATGGATTGTAATGAAAGCGATAGAGTTTCCGTATATTAATTTCTTTTGGTGCGGAACAATTATTATGACTATTGGCTTTTTGTTATCTATCTTTAGAAGAAATAAAGAACTCAAAGGAAAAATAGCTTAAACTTTAACTGTTTTATTGTTAATTTTACCTCACGGAGGCTATGGCGCTTACCATAGCCTCCGTTTTTTTTGAGCTTATGGATATTGTAATTTTAGGAAGTGGAAATGTTGCAACACATTTAACTTATGCTTTAAAGAAAGCAGGTTATCATATTAAACAAGTATTTAGCCGTAATTTAGCTCATGCAAAACATTTGGCAGAGGGTATAGGTGCAGAACCTATTGATGATTTGTATTATGTCACAACAGAGGCAGACGTTTATATTATTGCTGTAAAAGATGAAGCTATAGCCGAGGTTGCAGCGACGCTTAGATTGCGTAATAAAATATTACTTCATACATCTGGTAGTATAGATATAGATGTGCTTAAGCCTTATTCTTCTTCTTGCGGCGTGATTTACCCCTTGCAAACTATTTCGAAAAATGTACCGCTCGATTTTTCGAAAGTTCCATTAATTCTGGAGTTTTCGAACCAAGAGACTAAAGCGGAAATTATGAATCTCGCCTTTAAGTTATCGCCATTGATTCATGAATATAATTCAGCACAGCGTAAAAGTTTACATCTGGGAGCAGTAATAGCCTGTAATTTCAGTAATTACCTCTATGCTATTGCTCACGACTTCTTAACAGAACAGTCAGTTGATTTCGGCTTGTTAAAACCGCTGATTGCGGAAACTGCTAATAAGGTAGATACACATAACCCAAATGATGTGCAAACCGGCCCTGCTGTTCGTCATGATAAAATCGTCATCCATAAACATTTGGAGCTATTGAAAGGCCATCCAGATTGGCAACAGTTATATCAATTGTTGAGTGAAGGCATTGGCAATCGTTACCGGAAAAACGAGGATACATAAACAAACTAAACTAGAGGATGTTATTTGAAAAATTAAAAACGGTAAAAGCATTTGCTTTTGATGTTGATGGTGTACTAACAAAAGGAGAGGTGCTTGTAACCGAAGAAGGCCAGCAGTTGCGAATTTTTAATATCCGGGATGGTTATGCACTCCAGTTAGCTGTTAAAAGGGGATACCCTGTTGTAGCAATCACGGGAGCTAAATCAGCCGGAGTACGCCTTCGGATGGAGGGCTTGGGTATAAAAGATGTTTATTTGGGTGTAGATGATAAAATAGGTGTTTTTAATACTTGGCTGGAAAAGCAGGGTTTAGAAGCTGCTGATGTCTTGTATATGGGCGATGATATTCCCGACTTGGCTGTTATGCAGCATGTAGGCGTTGCAGCCTGCCCACAAGATGCCATTGAAGAAGTTAAGGCTATAGGGCACTATATTAGCCCTAAAAGAGGAGGGGATGGCGCTGTAAGAGATGTCATTGAGAAAGTACTGAAATTACAACACACCTGGAAAGACGATACTTCCATTAAAAGTATATAGCTGTTTTAGCTGAAGATTATTTATCATGGAAAACTTAGCGAATAAAAATATTATTCTAGCCTCACAATCGCCAAGGCGGAAAGAGCTGTTGGCTTCTTTGGGCTTAAATTTTAAGATAGAAGTTAAGGAGGTGGAAGAATCTTACCCTGCCACTATGCGGGGAGCGGCAGTAGCTCTGTTTATTGCTACAAAGAAAGCAGAAGCTTTTGATGTACATTCGGATAATGATCTCGTTATCACTGCGGATACGATAGTTAGTATAGATGATGTGATTTTGGGTAAACCGGCAAACTATGAAGAAGGATTTAAAATGCTAAAACAACTTTCGGGCAAACGGCATGAGGTAATAACAGGTGTGGCGTTAAAAACGAAGGATAAAATACGTTCGTTTTATGATGTAACTGCTGTATATTTTAATAAATTAAATGATGAGCAGATTGGCTATTATCTGGAAACCTATAAGCCTTATGATAAAGCTGGAAGCTACGGCATTCAGGAATGGATAGGTGCAGTGGCTGTAGATCATATTGAAGGTTCATATACCAATGTAATGGGGTTGCCAACTGCAAAACTGTACAAGGAATTAGTGAAACTTTAATTTTTTAGCACATGTTGAAGATAGGGTTACTTGCTGATACACATAGCTATTTAGATAAGGCGATATTTAAGCACTTTGCAGCCTGTGATGAAATTTGGCATGCGGGCGATTTTGGGAATATTGATGTAGTTGATCAGTTAGCGGCATTTAAGCCGCTGCGTGGTGTTTATGGCAATATAGATAATCAGACTATTCGTGCAAACTATCCAGAGGACTTGCGATTTGCCTGCGAAGAGGTAGCTGTTTGGATGACCCATATTGGCGGGTATCCAGGTAAATATGCACCACGTATACGTCAGGAATTATACCAACATCCTCCTAAATTATTTATTTCCGGACATTCGCATATATTAAAGGTTATTTACGATAAAAAGATCAATTGTCTACACCTCAACCCCGGGGCTGCAGGCAAGCAGGGTTGGCATAAAGTAAGAACGCTGATGCGATTCGCGATTGATAAAACCGAAATTAAGAATTTAGAGGTGATCGAATTATCTGGAAGATAATTTTTACACTTATTCCTTTTTGATTTTGTTGATTTGATCTTTGCTAAAATGTTTTTTATCAATAATATATGGTTGTTATTTGTGTATTATTTACACCAAAATAGTGTAAATTATTTACACTAAGTGTGATTTTTTGTTTTAACTTTGCCTCCATTATTAGCCTTATATAAACAAGCTAATTAGGAATGTTAATTTTTAAAAACAAAAAATGATGAGAGCCGTAAAAACTTTAGGCCAATTTATTATTGAAAAACAAGCTGACTTTCCGTATGCAAAGGGTGAATTAAGTAGATTGTTGCGGGACATCGGAATCGCAGCTAAAATTGTTAATAGAGAAGTTAATAAGGCGGGGCTAGTGGATGTTTTAGGCGATGCAGGTACAATAAATATTCAAGGGGAAGGTCAGAAGAAATTAGATGTTTATGCTAATGAGCAATTTATTTCGGCATTAAGGAGCGGTGGAGAGTGTTGTGTCGTAGCCTCGGAAGAAAATGATGAATGCGTTTACATCCAGTCGGAAATATCTAAAAATGCTAAATACATCGTTGCAATTGACCCACTAGATGGTTCTTCCAATATCGATGTTAATGTTGCTATTGGTACAATATTTTCCATTTATCGTAGGCAGAGTCTGGAAGGTAAGCCTCTTATTAGTGATGTTCTTCAACAGGGGCGTAAACAGGTGGCCGCGGGTTATGTGATTTACGGTTCGTCTACCATGTTGGTTTATAGCACAGGAAAAGGAGTAAATGGTTTTACACTTGATCCTTCCATAGGGGAGTTTTGCCTGTCGCATCCCGACATGATTATTCCTAAAGATGGACATATTTATTCTATTAATGAAGGTAATTATGTACATTTTCCGCAGGGAGTAAAAGACTATATTAAATATTGTCAAACTGAAGATATAGGTTCGAAAAGGCCTTACACTTCCAGATATATCGGCTCAATGGTTGCTGATATGCATCGAAATCTTATTAAGGGTGGGATTTTTCTTTATCCGGTGTCCGCTGCCTATCCAAATGGAAAATTAAGGCTTGTTTATGAATGTAATCCCATGGCTTTTATTATAGAACAAGCGGGTGGCCTTGCTACAGACGGTTTAAACCAGATTTTGGATATAATTCCGAACCAGTTACATCAACGATCGGCTGTCTTTTTAGGGTCAGAAAATATGGTTGAGAAATTGATGGAATTTTTAAAAAATGAGAAATCTATTAAATTAGTAACATCAACTCAACTATAGGCGCTCTTTTACTTCGATTAAAAATTCTTTAAGCTTTTCTAGAGAATTAACTATTCGTTGGTTCTCTTTTGCTTGGTTTTTGTTCGACTTTAAATAATCGCGCGCACCTTGCAGTGTGTAACCTTTATTTTTAACTAAATTAAAAATAATTTTCAGATTTTCGATGTCTTCCGGAGTAAATAATCTATTGCCCTTTTTGTTTTTTTTGGGTTGAATAATATCGAACTCCCGTTCATAGAATCTTATTTGTGAGGCATTAACATCAAACATCTCGGTTACTTCACCCATGGTGTAGTAAAGTTTATTTATCTCTCGTTCTTTATAAGGCATGTTTTTGTGACTGTTAGTTAGGTAATCTTTACATTCCTATAAGCAGCTTGTATCAAAAAGTGTTCCGAAATAGCATTAACTCATTTAGAGTACTAAAAGCAAATTATTTTTTCGTTACGTTTACCAAAACTAAATCAAAATACCTTAATATACAAACCAGTGAAGAAATGCTGCTAGTTTATCCCTTTATATTGGTACAGTTCGTCAGGCAAACTTCCTAATTTCGCAGATTAATGCAATATTCATGTATGTTTTCAGGAAAAAAACTATATTTAGGGCTGTGGTTAATTGGTAATTACATTATATGCCGCTGCAATAATAATAAGCAGCTGAAAAAATAATATCTCGTCATACCTGCCTTTCGCATAGGCTGATATATGAGCTTTAAAATAAACAGATTCTATATGAATAAAAATTTCTTTGAACATATAACGCATGCTTTTGATACTCCCTTAAAAAATTCTGTACTCATTTTTTCTTTGATATTATTCATCATCTTATTAGCACCCATTCTCTTAAGGAAGATTAAAATTCCGGGCATTATTGGCTTAATACTTTCTGGAGTATTGATTGGACCACATGGGTTGAATATTTTAGCACAAACGGATGCGGTAAAGCTATTTTCTACTATAGGTTTATTATATATTATGTTTATTGCTGGCTTAGAGCTTGATATGAACGAGTTTAAAAAAACTAAGCATAAAAGCGTTGTATTTGGCCTATATACTTTCCTAATTCCTATTATTATAGGTTATCCTGTGTGTTACTATTTTTTGGGTTTTGATATTGGTGCGAGCATTTTGGTGTCCAGCATGTTCGCTACCCATACATTGGTTGCTTATCCGGTAGTAAATAGCTACGGTATCTCTAAAAACCAGGCGGTTGCTATAACAATTGGGGGCACAATTCTCACTGATACTGCTGTTCTTATCATTCTAGCTGTAATTGTGGGTTCCTCACAAGGGCAGCTAGACCAGCAATTCTGGATAAGGCTAACTATTTCCTTCGCTATATTCTTGGGAATTATGTTTGGCATTATACCTAGAATTGCCAAATGGTTTTTTCAAAAGGTTGAAAGCGAAAAGACATCACATTATATTTTCGTTTTATTTATTGTTTTTTTTGCTGCCTTCACTGCCGAAATATCGGGCCTAGAACCTATTATAGGAGCTTTCGTGGCGGGTTTAGCATTAAATAGGTTTATTCCACATTCATCTGCCCTTATGAATAGGATAGAATTTATCGGCAACGCTATTTTTATCCCCTTCTTTTTAATTAGTGTGGGCATGATTGTAGATGTGAAAGTACTTTATAAAGGGCCGGAGGCTTTAATAGTAGCGGGCACCTTAACCTTGGTAGCAGTTTGCGGAAAATGGATTGCAGCATGGTTTACGCAACGTACCTTTAAGTACAGCGCAGCACAGCGCCAAGTAATTTTCGGTCTTAGTGGTGCGCATGCTGCTGCAACCTTAGCGATTATTATGGTAGGGTATGAAAACGGGATAATCGACGAAGGGGTATTAAATGGGACTATATTGTTAATACTGGTTACCTGTATAATTGCATCAATAGCTACGGAAGCAGCTTCGAAAAAGGTCGTATTATCGGGTGAACAGGATATCATTGTAGAAGATAAAGATATGCTGAGAGATGAACATTTACTTGTATCAATAGCAAATCTGAATAATATGGAGATTTTATTGGACTTTGCTACATTGATTAAAAACAAAAAGTCGCCGCATCCGGTTACTATACTAACGGTGGTACCTAACAACGAAATGGCAGAGACGAATCTTAAAAAGGCGAGGAAAAATCTAGATTCTACTGCAAAGTATGCTTCGGGTAGTGAAGTTGAAGTAAATATGATGGCTACCATCGATTATAATATTGCGGGGGGGATCAGTAGAGCTTCTCGGGAGGTGCTAGCGGATAGCATCTTACTGGGATGGCCAAGTCAAGTGGGCATTATAGAGAAAATGGTCGGTGAAAAAACTGAAAGTATTCTAAACCGAACAGATATCAATATTTTCATGTGTCATTTTGATAAGCCGTTTATAAGTAACAGCAGGATAACTTTAATTTGTCCGCCGATGGCGGAAGATGAAAAAGGTTTTTCTTATTGGTTAAGCAAAATTGGCCAATTGGCCGTAGAGCTTACTATGCCTGTTCAATGTTTGGCCAACACCCGTTCAACAGATGCTATTAAAGACTATTTAAAAAGAAATAAGATAAGTTGCAATATTGTGTTTGTTGATTGTGAGGACTGGGATGATTTAGCTATTTTGACGACCTATATAAAAGATACCGATCTTTTGGTGTTTGTTGCAGCAAGGGTAGGCGAGGTATCTTATAACAGCGAATTTAAAAGTATTCCTAAGAAACTTGCCCGTAGATATGCTGATAATAATAGGATACTGGTTTACCCAAGTAGAAGGCCTACAGGAGTTTTTGATAACTATGATGAAATAAGTGCAATATCGAGCAATAGCGGTTATACACGTTTGCAAAGAATGGGTAAAAGTTTGGGAAGTATTTTAAGAGTAAAAAGTAGAACTCTTCCTGAAATAACAAATAAGGATGAAAATGACAGAGCGAATAACAAATAATAAGCAAGGCGGACTGGTTGTTCCGAATAATCCTATTATTCCGTTCATTATCGGTGATGGAATTGGCCCCGATATTTGGCGTGCTGCAGTGCGCGTTTTTGATGAAGCAGTATACAAAGCTTATAATGGAGAAAGACGCATTTTTTGGAAAGAGATTTTAGCAGGTCAAAAAGCCTTTGATCAGACAGGGGATTGGCTCCCACAAGCCAGTATCGATGCAATGCGTGAATATCTGATTGCTATCAAAGGACCATTAACCACACCCGTAGGAGGTGGAATCCGATCGTTAAATGTTGCCATTCGGCAAATGCTCGATTTATTTGTTTGTCAGCGCCCTCTTTCATGGATTGAAGGGGTTCCCTCGCCAGTGAAACATCCTGAAGATGTGGAGATGGTTATCTTCCGGGAGAATACAGAAGACATTTATGCAGGAATAGAATTTGAAGCGGGCAGTGAAAAGGCGGAAGCACTAAAAACAATTTTAAGCAATGAGTTCCAAGTAGATTACCCATTTAGAGAACAGACAGCTTTGGGCATTAAACCGGTTTCGAAAGAAGGGTCTATACGTTTAATCCGCGCTGCTATTGAATATGCTATTAAACATAAACTTCCCTCAGTGAGTTTAGTACATAAAGGGAATATCATGAAGTTTACCGAGGGCGCATTTAAGAATTGGGGATACGATTTAGCAGAAGAGGAATTTACCGATCAGGTTTTTACCTGGAACCAATGGGAGAAATTAAAATCGGCACGAGGTGAAGATGAGGCTAATAAGCAATTAAAGCAGGCGCAAGCTACAGGAAAAGTAATTATTAAAGATGTAATTGCAGATAATTTCCTACAACAGATTCTCTTAAATCCTAAAGACTACGCGGTAATTGCTACGTTAAATCTCAACGGCGATTATATCTCTGATGCACTAGCTGCCATAGTTGGTGGCATTGGTATTGCACCTGGAGCAAATATCAATTATCGTACTGGTCATGCGGTGTTCGAGGCAACTCATGGTACCGCACCACGTTTTGCAAATACAGATACCATGAATCCGTCTTCGGTTATATTAAGTGGAGTAATGCTATTTGATTATATAGGTTGGCATGAGGTATCGGATATTATCAATAAGGCCTTGCAAAAAACCATTGCCGCTAAAAAGGTAACCATAGATTTTTACAATCAAATGGATGATGCTACCCTGCTTAAAACGAGCGAATTTGCAGACGCCATTATTGGAAATATGGTTAAGTGAGCTTGGTGAAAAGAAGGTTATAGGGATGAAAAATGTCAATATTCAATACGCTTTACAGACTACTTATTACTGAATTAAAAACTGTACTTTTGTGGATTGGAATTTATACTAAATAGTAATTACACTCGTTGGAGGATAAACAAAATTGATATATGGCGAAGATACTGCTTGTAGAAGATGATACGACGTTTTCAACTATTCTAGAAGGTTTTTTAAAAAAGAACGGTCATGAAGTTGAGGTGCGGTATAATGTAAAAAGTAGTATCAAATCTTTAGATGATTCCCTTCAATTGATCTTATTAGATTACCGTTTAGGAGATGGTACCGGTTTGGATGTACTGGAAGAGGTGCGTAGCAGAGGCTTACAGATGCCGGTAATTATCATGACTAGTTTTAACGATGTACGTACTGCAGTTAAGGCCATGCGACTAGGGGTGTTCGATTATATCACCAAACCAGTTAATCCTGATGAGTTGCTCATGATTTTAAAGGATGCGCTGACTGACAATAAAAAAGAGATCGCGGTAACAGGACCGGTGAAGAAAAATATCCGGAATGAAAGGGAGGATTTTGTAAAGGGAACCAGTACACCATCAAAAAAACTGCATGAGTATATTAATTTGGTGGCACCAACGGATATGTCGGTATTAGTGAGGGGTGAGAGTGGTACGGGGAAAGAGTATGTGGCACGTTCTATTCATTTAAAAAGTAAGCGGGCTAATAAGCCTTTTGTTTCCATAGATTGTGGAACCTTGTCTAAAGAACTAGCAGCAAGTGAACTTTTTGGCCATATTAAAGGGTCATTCACGGGGGCACTAACGGATAAAAAAGGGCAATTTGAGGAGGCAGATGGGGGTACACTATTTTTGGATGAAATTGGAAACCTATCCTATGATGTACAGATTAAATTGCTCAGGGCCTTACAAGAGCGAGTAATACAACCCATAGGTGCCAATAAATTGACTAAGGTAGATGTACGTGTGATTGCAGCTACTAATGATGATCTTCTAGGTAGTTCTGCTTCAGGCAATTTCAGGGAAGATCTTTACCATCGTATAAATGAGTTTGAAATTATCGTACCGGCCTTGCGCGATAGAGAAGGTGATATGGATACATTTATCTCCTACTTTGTAGATCAAGCCAATAAAGAGTTAGACCGTCAGGTTACCAAATTATCGCCTGATGTCATTGCAATATTTAAGGCTTACGATTGGCCTGGAAACCTGCGCGAACTCAAGAATGTTATCAAACGTATGGTGCTGTTAACTGCGGGCAATATAGCCGAGGTATCAACCTTGCCCGATGAAATGGTTTTATCGATTAATCAGCATAAAACGCTTAAACAATCTCATGATGCGATTGCGCCGGATTTAAAGTCGCAAAGCGAAGCGCATGAGCGGCAGCTCATTCTCGAAGTGTTACAGCAAGTTAAATACAACAAAAGCAAGGCCGCGCAAGTACTGAACATCGATCGGAAGACACTATACAACAAACTGGATAAATACGGGATTTCTTAAAGTATTTCGAGAATTAAGATAAAGTATTTTAATTAAATTCCGGTTGTAAATTTCTTTTCCCCCACTTATAAGGCCTCTTACAGCGCTAACTTTCGGAGAAGAAAAACGCTTTGCATTTTGTTGTGGTAAAGACAGCGATAGGGGAGTCCCTTTTACATCAATGCTATTTTCGATCGAGATATTTTTATTATTGCCGCCATCAATTAAACTTTTGCCAGACGTTTCTACGTAAATATTTTGGATACGAATATTGTTGCAATTAGAAAATATAGCTCCGGTATTTTTTATATTTTCCTTACTTTTTACAGTTATCTTATCTAATTGTATAGCGTTGCAGTCCGTATAAACCTGTACAGCTCCGGCGGCTTTCCATAACTGAACTGAATCTATTTGTACCGTGTCACAGGCGGTAAAATGGAGTAAAGAAGGATAGGAGGATTGTGCTTGGTTGATATTTCCATTTTCTTGTTGTATTGATTGATCTTTAATAACCTGTATTCCATTACCTTCAATAATGCCTTTACCAGAAATGTAAATATTATTTTGTTGACTTGCCCAGATAAGCGCTTGTGGTTTTCCATTCACCATATAGTCATAAATGGATGTGCTGCCCACGAGAACAGCTCCTTCCATAAGTTTGATACCCACATTCGATTTTAATTGAATGCTACCGGTGAGATAGCGTCCAACATAAAAAACAAGTTGGCCACCGCCTTGCTCACTGATATAATCAATAGCTTTTTGAATAGCCATGGTATTGAGTGTACTTCCGTTGGATTTGATGCCAAACATAGAAGCTTTATAGTCGGCACTGAAAACCTGGGTAGATAAACAGATACTCAGTATTAATGATATGGTTTTCAAAATATGTTTCATTGGTGAATGTTTTTTGATTGATGCATGAAAAGTTGTTTCTTTTTCTTACTATTGGGTTCACTATAGCTAACCTTTTTGAATGAAGCGTTAGTAACGTGGTCGAGTACGATAGCGGGACGATAATCCTTTTCACGAGAATGTAGCTGTACATTTTCGAAGTGAATGCCCGTTGCATAGCGGATGTAGAAACCCCATGCTGGGAGTTCTTTGAATTGGGAAAATTCTGGATATTTATCAGCCATGAGCGGAATACTATCTAGATCGGCGTCGCTAAGTCCTACTTTGGCATAAAAAGGATTGCTGCCGCCAGGATAAACGATTTCGATGTTTTTCAGGTAGACATCCTGAATGTGATATTCCGGTAAGCCCACAATACTGGCTGGAGAAATATTCCGCGGTAGGTCTTCTACCGGACCTTCGTAGTTATAACCAATATCGGGTTTATCAGCAGAGACTTCGGCATATACATTGGAAATGTGAATACCTTTCATGCTGGGTTTTTTATCCCCGCTCCATCGATTGCCTATCCGCAGGTAAATTACATTGCCCGTATTTGTTGCTTTTACGCCATCAACTACAATGTTTTCGATGAGTGCACCGTCTACAGCAGCGAAGGTAATTGCAGATCGGTAGGTGTCGAAAACAGTAAGGTTGGTTACTTTAAAATTGCGGAAGCCACCGCGGGATACTGTTCCAAATTTTAGCCCATTGGCGCTAGATCTTGCTGTACAGTTGTCTACAACAACATTTTGACATATTTTGCTCGGATCATGCGATTTGAAGCAAATAGCATCATCAGCAGCATCAAAGTATGAGTTTCGAATACTTACACTATCGCAGTCTACCACGTCAATGCCATCATTATTCCAGTACGACTTACTGTCTACACGGATACCATCTACATGGAGTTGTTTGCATTGATCGTATGTCTGGTTCCAACTACCTGGATCTTTGAGCGTAATGCCACTAATGTTAACATTGGTGCATTCTCTAAAATAAATATTCAGCGGCCGCATCGTTTCGTTTGCACGGTCATACTTCAAGGGGTCTTTTACTAATCCACTATGAATATAATCTATTACCCGGTTGGCTACGGTGAAACCACGACCATCAATGGTGCCTTCACCACTAATACCAATATTGTGCTGCTGATAAGCAAAAAGTAAAGATGTCCAACCGATAACCGGATCTTTAATGTAATCAAAAGGCTGGGTAGACCCCAATAATACGGCGTCTTTTTCCAAATGTAGGGTTACATTCGATTTTAAATAGATACTACCACTTACATAGGCGCCAGCATCAAAAATCAATCTGCCTCCACCTTTTTCGTGTATAAAATCAATTGCGTACTGGATAATAGCGGTGTTTACGTACACGCCATCTGACTTCGCACCAAAACTGCTTATTTTATAGTCGGTTGCTAGGCAACAAGGTAGGTACAGCAAACTGTATAAAAACAATATATAATATTTCTTTGTCATGTTCATAAACGTGTTTAAAACAGCATTACCGGTCCGATTAACCCCATAGATATATTAGGTTGCGGCACGCGTTTACCATTGGTCCAATATTGCGCCACTGGGTTATCTTTTAATGATTTCATGTAATTACCCATAGTAGTGGTTACCTGTATTGTTAGCGTATTTTCTCCTTTCTTTAGCAAAGGATTGATAGCATAGCAATGCCTGCCATACCAACGAACACCGGCGTCTTTTCCGTTGATGGAAACCTGAGAAATTCCATATACCTTACCAAGGTCGATATAAGCGGGGAAATTTTCCGTAGTGGTAAAGGTATTCTGATAAATAACTGTACCGGCAAAAGACACGAAATCAGCTAAGTCTTTTAGATCTTTAGGTTCTTCGAGCACGGCTTCCTGGCTTTCTCCGTTAATTCCGTGGAAGGTAAGCTGCCATTGACCGTCAAAGGCTAAATTAGGTGTAGCAGGAGGCATCTCTTTAAATATAGGCGCTTTTTTGTGTTCCTCCTTTTCATAGACGAAGATTCTAAGATCGGCTGGAGCCAGCGTAAGGCTTACTTGCCGATCGTTTTCCAGTCGGTAAAGATCTCCTGTATCTGCTTCCCAATAGTATCCTTTTTTCTGTTCGTAAATTTCCTTATGGGGCGTAAAGGAAATGCTATAACTATTCTCGTAGCTGGAATTAATAACTATTAGCATTTCCTGACTATCGTTCTGATAGCGTATTTGAGTTATAAATGGGTTACCCCCCACGATATCAACATAGGGACTTAACTTGTGGCTGGCCTGAAGCTGTTGGTACCAACTGCCGAAATCTGCTTCTGGTTTTTTTTGAAAAACATATTTTGTGGTATGTTTTCTAATTTTGTCCATTACCTGCTGCACAGCCATATTGTTTTCAAGGGCGCCACGTAATCCGAGCGATTGATGGGGTTCGGTCTCGATGCAGAAAAGTTTACCTCCGGCTTCAACAAAATTTAGTAATTTCTGTATCGTCTTTGGCGAAAGACTTTCTACCTGCACTAGGAAAATGCTGCGGTATCTGCGCGGCCCATATTCCATGTATCCGTTCTTCATATTAGCTTGATCGATGATATGATCAGAGACGTAATCGCATGCGTTGCCATGTTGATTCATCGCTTCCCAGATCAAGGACAAGTAAGTAGGGTAGGTTAGCGAAGGGAAGGGCTCATTTTGGGCACCATACTTCGTCCACATATCATACACAGGGGGGAGAATAGCAATGTCTGCAAACATGTCTGCTTGTTGTAGCAAGGATGAGATGCGGCCTTTATACGCATTAAGTAGCTTGAACCAAGGCCAATAGGTATTGCGTTCATTCATGAAATTACCATAACGGATCCAGCCCGGGAAGGGGGCGTTGGGTGGCGAATAATTAAAACCGTGGTATATTGAATGGGTAATGCCCGAAATTAGGCTTTGATCAGAACAGAGTTTAACCATCTGTAGGGTAGCATTGAATACCATATCGGTATTGGTACACTCTTCACAGCTTATCCATCTTTTCCCTTGTAGGTGGGCGGCGGAGGATACAAATTTATTGGTCATGGTATATCCTCTGCCAATCCTATAGTCGCTTTCGGGCATTTCTTCTCCTACGCCGTATTTTATCCAGGTTTCTCCTTCGGGAATATCCATATTCAAACTTCCTTCAAGTGGATGATAACCCCGGCCGTATGATTGTACCCGGGATTTCATGCCATTCCGTGTACACCAGGCTTGAAATGTTTGAATAAAGCGTTCGCGCATGAGTTCTGTTTTAGTAAGATCAAAATCAAATCGTACCCGATCGATAGTATCCTGAAAGCCTGCCTCGAATCCAACACCATAGGCATAGTCGAATACATTACCCATTCCGCCAATTTTAAATAAGATGAAGGGTAGATAAGGTAGTAGGTCATAACCCCGACGCTTTTGAAATTCATCGGCCATATCGAGACACCAATTGGCACCCTCCAGCTCCATGCTGTCTGTAAATAGCGCACGTACACGGCCTTTTAGCGGACCTATCTGTTGCTGGATGGTATCGGTCATATGGTTGAGGTATTTTTCTACGGCAACCTTATTAAAGTGATTTAATACCTGTCCGTTAGCTCCCGGCGCACCATTAATGACCTGTAAGAAGGCACTTACTTTAACTAGTGCATAAACCGCATATTTTCCCTGGGGGACTTCTGTTTTAATAAATCCAGAAGAGATTTGATCGGAAAGATCAACCACCTGATCTAAGGTGTGCATTTGTTCGGGTACCATACATACCCGGATAATTTCCAGTTCCCGATGCGCAAAGGGACTAGTGGTGGCTGGGTCGGCTTCTTTCAGAAAGTCAAATAATGGCGCTTCAAAGGTCATCGCCCCCTCCACTTTTTTAACGGCAATAGTTACAATTTGCGCTATTTCCTCGCCTTGTAAATACTCTGCACCGAATGGCCATCCAGAGCCTACTATTAAATCACAGGTTAACCCTAATTTTTTAGCTTCTGTTAGTGAGAAGTCTAGTATATCGATCCACTCGTTGCTCAGCCATTGTAGTGAAGGGATGCCTAAGTCGTCTGTTCGTTGTGGAAATTTGATAGGATTGATTTCAACACCGCCGATTCCAGCATCTTTTAATAGTTTTAATTCACGAGCCAATTCTGTTTTCTCTACTTTATCGCCATTCCACCACCATCGAACGTAGGGATGGTAAAACCGTGGTGGCGTTTTGAATAAACTATATACTGCATCTGCCTTGGGTTTTGCCAATAGCGGATAAGTATGAAGTAATAGGGTACCAGCAGATAATAAGGTACTTTTTTCAAGGAAAGATCGTCTATTCATGGGTATATCGGTTTTGTAAAAGGTTTTTCATCCAAAGATTCAGTCGCCATTGTTCCTGTACTGGGCTAAGTGTTCGGCCGGCAAGTTGCAAGTAAGGCAGCGGTCCGAACTCCGGCGTGATGGTACAATAGTCTTTTTTCATGGCCTTCATGCCGGCTATCCATTGATCCCAAACTTGAAGATGTTCCTCTAAGGCTTCTTGATATTCTTCAAAAGCAGGGTCTATTACTTGCGGGCCTTCTGTATGACCAATGCGCGCATGAATATGTCTGGCTCGTGTGATGGCTAATTGCACAGCCTCTTGCTGATCATGAAGATAGCTTTCGGAAACACAATACCAATGTGATATGTCGAGGGTAAGTAAGAGGGCTTCATGGTGTTTCAGCACGGGAAGTGTCGTATGTGCAGCATAGTTCCACTTGTTACGATGTGTTTCCTGATAAACCGGAATATCGTGCTTCTGCTGAGCATCGGCACAAACTTGAATACATGCTGCGACCTCCTGTTGGGAGAAAAACTCGCGCCCCACTTGAGCACTGAGAAATAAGGGTTTTTTGATAGCAGGTGCTTGTTGCAGGAGTCTGTCCAGATCGCGCCGTAAATGCTGAATGTATTGGCTAAAATTGCTAAATGGCTGTGCTACTTCCATTACTATAGCATATTCCAGTCTATACTGTTCCAACAGCATGCTCACATGGTTTGTTTCCTCGATATCGCCTTGAGGAAACCATTCGATGCCGGCATAACCGGCTGCTTTGACCTGCATCAGAAAATCTTCCCATGCTATACCTTCAAAACCCCATCGGGGGCATAAAAATTTTACTTCCACAAGGTGTTTATTGATGATAAATAAGTGGGTTCTGTTCGTCGTTTTGTAATAAATCTCCTACTTTCAGTGTATTTAGGTAGTCATCAGGTAAGATATTAGGCTCACCGTTAAAAATGTTTCCATCGGGCATGTAGGCACAGGTCATTGCTCTCCTGTACCCGTTGGTCATATTGGGCCCTGCCCCATGAATGGTTAACCCATTATGGAAGGAACAACCTCCGGCCTTTAATTTGGAAGGTATTGCCCGACTATTACGGAATTGGGGGTAAACCTGAAAAATGCCGTCCATATTTTTTCCGATCCCCTTATTCTCAAAAGTCGTTTCCTTAAAAGAACCCGGAATAAAATAGAGGCAGCCGTTTTCGAGGGTAGCATCGTCTAGTGCCACCCATATGGAGAGAGCACGGCGATCGGAGAAAGACCAAAACGGTGTGTCCAAGTGCCAAGATGTTGGGTTTGCCCATGGTTTCTTAAACAATGCTTGGTCATGCCAAATACGGATACCCTCGGCACCAGATAATGTTGCCGCCATTTTACCGATACGTTCGTCTAACATGATTTTTTTAACTTTTTCGTTAGTTTGCCATAAGTTAAGCAATTGATCAAATACTTTGGAAAAGTACTCCGCATCTTCATTAATCCCATCATCCATGCCTACCTTGATCTGTTGTCCCGGGATCTTTATACCGTTTCGTTCTGTAATCGCTTCAGTAACGGCAATGCGCCATTCTTCAAGTTCTTCCGGATTTAAAAAATCTTCAATAATTAGGAAACCATCGCGTTGGTAGGTTTCAATTTGTTGTTTTGAAAGTTCTGTGTTCATATCGTAGCTATTTGTTTTTATATTGAGACGTTTTAATAACCGGGGTTTTGTGTAAGTAATGTGTTTAAATCCCTTTCGCGCTGTGGGATAGGATATAGCAATCGGCTCTGAGTTACGTTATAGGTTTGCGGCAAGAGATAAGGATGAAGAGCCTTGGCGGCAGCCCCATAGGCGGTCATCACTGTAATAGCTTGATCGGTTCGGATGAGGTCTTGATAGCGCTTATTTTCAAAGGCTAGTTCTCGCCGCCGTTCATTCGCGATAATAGTGCGCAATTGTCCAGGATCTGTTGTTGTTATCTGTCCTTTTCCGGCGCCAAAAGCACGTGCGCGTACACGATTAAGTGGCTCTAATGCCGCGGAAGAACTTCCGGTTTCGTTGAGACATTCTGCCAATAGCAGCAGTGCATCGCTGAAGCGGTATAACGGCCAGTTTTGATCGGTGTTTTGGTTAATAGAACCATAAGGAGGGTAATAATATTTTTTACAAAACCAACGAATCTCCGTATTCGCTGGTTTTGTATAGCCTACTACACTTCCTACCACTTTAGTGGGTACAAAATCATTACTTGCATCCAAAGAACCTTCGATGACACCAATAGATGCGTCGAGCCTGGAGTCACCTTCCTCGAAAAGCTGATACAAATCAGGTGTTGGTACATTCCATCCGCCAATGGTATTCTTAAAATCTACATCCATAATAACTTCTGTATATGGTGTAAGTGGAATAAATCGGTAAGGGAAATTGCTTGATTGTAAGTCTGTTGTGCTGCCAGATTTGTATTGAACATCAAAGATCATCTCTTCATTGCCATTTTTGTTTGCCGGATTAAAAATATCTTTAAAATTGGTTTTCAAATTATAACCCATTTTAGATATATCCTCTAATAAGGGTAAAGCTTTGTCGAACTGCTTGCGTTGCATGTACACCACGGCCAATTCCATACTCGCAGTGCCTTTGGTCACAAGACCAGTTTGTGCAGAGGAGAAATCTGGTTTGGGTAGTAAGGTGATGGCTTCTGCAAGATCGGCAATGATCTGATCGTACACACTATCGGCGGATGACCTTGGTAAGTAGGCTTGATCGCTTGTTACCACCTCGTGTAGGTAGAGCGGAACAGCACCATAATTTTTGACGAGGTCAAAATAATAATGCCCGCGTAATGCTTTGGCTTGGCCTGTAACTTGGTTCTTTACGGTATCACTCATCGTAAACGTAATGGCATTTAGCCGATCTAAGATGACATTGGTGCGCGAAATTCCATTGTAGTCTGCTTGATAACGATTTTGATTGATAACATTATTGGGCTCGTCCAAATAATTGGTTAAATTTTCTGCGGTTTGGTTGCCTCGATCTTTAGCGTAATAAAAATACTCTGCATTATCAGCCCGCATTTCATCCATAAAATAGGCATTATTGGCAACGTCTCGCAGTGGTACGTATGCTCCAACAACTGCTTGTTGAAAATCGGCCTCTGATGCATAAAAATTTCCTTCATTGAGATTTCCTTCTGGATAAAGGGTCAAAAAGTCCTTGCTACAAGAGCTGATTATAAGCCCCCCGAGCAGTGCCATATATAGTTTAATCGTCTTTTTCATCTGTTTATTTTTAGTTATCGGGTTCATGATTTCTTCGTTAAGCTTAGAAATTGATGTTTGCACCGATCATAAAAGTCCGAGGTACAGGATAGGTACTTAAGTCCTGCCCAAAAATACCAATAGCGTCATCTCTACCAGCACTGGCTTCGGGATTCTGACCTTTATATTTGGTAAACACAAAAGCTTGTTGGACACTGGCATAAATTCGGGCCGACTGGAGATACTTAAATGCTTGCGGTTTAAAGGTATAACCTAGCGCGATGTTCTTGATGGTAAAGAAATCACCGTCGGATAACCAAGTGGTATTGGCCAAACGATAAAGCTCTGTGCTTCCTCCTCTGGTGCTGGGTACTAAACCGTTGCCTGGATTCGATTCCGACCGCCAGCGGTTAGCCATGTCTTTGGTTACGTTCATTACGCCATCTAGGTTGGTAACGTCCGCTAGGGCAACGTTCATGATTTTATTACCACCTTGCCCTGCGCAGATGATGTTCAGGTCAAAATTTTTATAGCGAAACGTGTTGGTTATCCCGTAGATGTATTTTGGGTTGGGATTACCGATTAAGGTGCGGTCATTAGCATCGATAACATTATTCCCATCTGTATCTTTCATGCGTGCAGAACCGACAACAGATGTAGCTGATTTAGGCTGACTGTCAAATTCCTGCTGGTTCATATACACGCCATCAAATACGTAGCCGTAAAACTCGCCAATGCGATGCCCCACAACGGATCGATTATAGCCGGAATAAGTAGGGCCGCCGCCAATAAAAGGCGTGTTTGGAGGCAATTCCAATACTTTATTGTCATTCAAGGATAGATTTACGTCTGTTTCCCATTCGAATGGGCCTGTTAGGTTCCGCGAGCTAACCTGAAACTCGTGACCCCAAATTTTGAATTTACCAACATTCAACGTAATACTGCCATACCCGGAACCGTAAGGTAGGGCGGTAGGGTAGAGCATGCCTTCGGTGATTTTGTTGTAGAAATCATAGTTGAAGGTAATGCGGTTGTTGATCAGGTTCAGGTCCAAACCCACATCAGCTTGATCAGACACTTCCCAGGTGAGGTCCGGATTACCAAGTGTTGTTGTAGAAAATCCTGGAGTAAGGGTGCCTCCGAAGATGTAATTGGTAGCGGTAATGTTAGATACCTGTAGGTAATTGCCAATATTGAAATTACCCGTACGGCCGTAGCTAGCTCTGATTTTTAGGAAGCTAAAGGCATCACTTTTAGGGAAAAAATCTTCATCACTTAACACCCATCCTGCAGAAACTGAGGGAAAGGTGCCATATTTATTATTGACGCCAAAACGGGAAGAACCATCTTGCCGAATGGTAGCATTGAGTATATATCGGCCTTTATAGTTGTAATTGGCACTGCCAAAGAAAGAGGCCAAAGTCCATTCATCATGGTTATTGGTGCCCCCCGTAGTAGCAGCACCAGAAATCCACGGAATACCGTTGCCAGCAAAGTTACTGCCACTAATGCTGCGGTAATTCCGTCCCCATTTCTGGGCGCTATAGCCGGCCATCAAATCCAAGGTGTGGTCATTGAGGTGGAGGCTATAATTTAAGGTATTTTCGTTAAGCCAGGAAACATAGTTAGAGGAACCATGGGTTGCGCTTGAAGAAGAAGTAGGCCGTGGTAGCGCCGGTGCATCCAATCCTATACCGAACATGGTACCGAAAAACTGATCGTATTCCTGCGATCCTAAATCAGTATTAATGGTCGTTTTAAACCGTAGGTCTTTGAGTAGCTCGATTTCTGCATATAGATTGCCTAATAAACGGAAGGTATTCTGTCTTCCGCTCAATCCTTCCAGTTGCTGCACCGGGTTGTTGAGGCCCAGCATGCCAAAAGAACTGACACGGCTATTAAAACTACCATCTTGTTGATAAATAGGGATGAGTGGCGACGCAGCGGTTGTGTTACCTAGTAGCTGCCGATTACCATCGGTATAACCGGTGGTGTTAAAATCTTGTTGATAGGATGGCGCCAAATTCATTCCGATTTTAATACGGTCGGTTGGGCGGTATTCATTGTTTGAACGGAACGAATATCGCTTTACCCCAGTATTGAGTAATACTCCATCTTGATCAAAATAGGTGAGCGTAGTGCTGGAAGATACTTTCTCCGTACCTGCCGATAGATTGACCGAGTAGTTCTGCATAGGAGCGGTGCGCAGAATAGCATCGTACCAGTCTGTGCCTGTTCCGTATTGATCAGGATTTGCATATTCTTTAGGAACGCCGTCTGTATAGCCTTCGTATAAGGCCTTATCTTCATAAAAGCCTTTCATAAAGGTGGCAAATTCTTGGGCGTTCATTAGGTCTGGCCTTCCCCGCTGTGGAACGGACTGCCAGCCCGTATAGACATCCAAAGAAACTTGGGTGCTACCCAATTTAGCATGTTTAGTGGTAATCAATATGACCCCGTTAGCCGCCCTTGATCCATACAGTGCGGCGGCAGATGCATCTTTTAAAACACTAATGGATTCGATATCTGAAGGGTTAATTAAATTCATGCCCCCGTTTCTGGAGTCATTTCCAGTAAGCGGTTGGCCGTCTACAACGATTAATGGCTGGAAACCAGAAGATAAAGAAGCTGCACCACGAACACGAAAATCTATCCCCTGTCCGGGCCGTCCGTTTGTTTGTGATGCCTGTAATCCCGGAATCTTTCCCTGGAGTTTTTGGCCAAGTTCTGCGGCGGCAACATCTTTAGTAGCAGAAAGGTTGAGATTGGCGACTGCATTAGTTAAATCGCGTGCTTTTCGGGTACCATAGCTAACTACTACTACCTCGTCTAGGTTTCCGCTGCCAGAAGTTAGCGTGATATGCAAGGGCTCGGAATTGCGTACATTAATTTCTAGGGTGTTGTAGCCTATCCTGGAGATGACCAAGGTGGCTGGGAGATTAATAGAAAGACTAAATTGCCCCTTTTCGTCGGTAGTGGTACCTTTAAGTAAGCCTTTTACGTTGATGGAGGTTCCCACAAGATCATCGGTGGCATTGCTAAGCTGGACCTGTCCGCTTATAGTACTTGTTGTAGACTGTGCATAGGTGCGCTGATGCACCATGATAAGCATAACAACAAAAATGATTAAACTTAATTTTTTCATCGACATAAATGTTTTTAAGTGTGATGAAGCTACCATCTACAGCGTTTATTTGCAGATAGAGGTTTCACGTATTGATTAGTTTTTAAAGCTGCAAACGGGTATTCCGCTTAGTCAGTTTATATGTCGTATGGAACAAGTTATAGTTCCATTAAACAAAATAATGGTGCAGGATTTGTTTATTCATAATCGTTTGGTTTTAGGATGGTTAAAACACTCTTTATTGAGGCCATCATTCAAATGTAGCGGCCTATTGTGTATTATCGCTTATACAAACTAGCTTTTTATTTGTACTTTTTGGCATTTTTGCTTATTTATTGTTTAAATTTGATATTGTACTTCCTAATTTTTAAACCATTTGTTATCAGTATGAAAAGCTTTCATAAATACCTTTCTATAAGCCAGGTTGAAGAACAATGGGGATTATATATCACTACTGCGGGTTATTCTAAAGTGCCTGCAGGAGAGGTTTATCCGGTAGGTAAGGATCATCCCAGTACGCATAGGTTTACCTGGAACAAAGGGCGTATTCTAAATGATTATTACCTGGTATTTATATCAAAAGGTAGGGGGCTTTTTGAAAGTGACCACGTCGCGCAAACAGAAATTGGTGAAGGCCATTGTTTTTTTCTTTTTCCCGGCAGCTGGCACCGGTATAAACCACAATTAGCTTATGGCTGGGAAGAATTCTGGGTTGGGTTTAATGGGTATTATCCACAAAGTTTGATGAAAGCTGACTTTTTTGATGGGAGAAATCCTTGTATAAACGTAGGATTGGATGAGCATATTTTGAAGGAATTTAAAAAACTGATAGAAACCTTGCAGGAAGGAGGAACCGGGCATCATCAATTAATTTCGGGATATACCTTGCAACTGCTTTCGCTGGTATACCGGGCGTCTATTCATAAAGCCGACAACCTTGAGGATCATCAATATATTTCAAAGGCAAAGTTTTTATTAGAGGAGGCTATTGATGCCGATGTTAAAATGACGCAAATTGCAGATAAGTTGGCGGTAAGCTATTCAAAATTCCGGAAAGATTTTAAGCAGGTAACCGGAATGCCTCCCCATCAGTACCATTTAATCTTGAGGTTAAATCATGCTAAAGAATTATTAGAATCAAGTAATTTGACTATAAGTGAGGTTGCGTTTCAAATGGGTTTTGAAACAGTGTTTTATTTCTCGAAGCTTTTTAAGAAAAAATATAAGCTTTCGCCTCAACACTATCGCGACAAACATATGCAAGCACTATCAGATCCGCTTCCTTATTCGGGATAATGCTTGTGGACTAATACCAATATATGATGCTATGTATTTAAGTGGGATATACTGTATTAGTTTGGGTTGCTCCTTGAATAAATTTAAATAACGCTCTTCGGGTGTCTCACTTAGAAAAGAAATCTCCCTACGGGATGTTTCCAGGTAGAGCCCTTCTGCAGCCAATCTTCCAATCAGATTTCCAACAATTGTTTGTGCGTAGATCTCTTGAAGCCCTTGATAGGATAATTTCCATTGAACGGTTTTGGTGAGTGTTTCTACTTGGTATTTAGAAGATTGTTGGGTGATGAATGATTCGTAAGCACTGGAGAAACTATTTCCAAAGGTAAAGGAAATTGTATGGTCATTTTTCTCCTCTTGTGGAATGTAATATCGGATAATTCCCGCTTCGGTAAAGGATAAGTAATTTTCTATTTGCCCCATTTTGAGGATAACGGTTTTCTTGGGATATTCTTTCCTTTCGAGCTTAGATGAAAAAATATGCCAATCTTCATCTGTTAAATTTGCACTGTCTTCTAGATATTTTCTAATAAATTCCATATATGCGGTCTTTATAACTCTTTTTGTAGCATAATCATATGTTTTAGCTGTATTCCGTTTTCGAAGATTGGCTCTGAATAATGGTTGATGAAAAAATTTCGTTTAATATCAACGATATCGAAACCAGCCTTTTGATATAGGTATAATTGCTTAAAACTGGCGTCGCCCGTACCAATTATCAGCTTATTGTATCCTCGTGTTCTCGCATTCTTTATCGCGTTCTTTAATAATTGCTTTCCGATTCCTTTTCCTTGGAACGCAGTATCTACGGCAATATTCTTAACTTCTATTGTATTGTCGTTTATAGGCAAGAGTGCGTATTGCGCAATAATTTTCCCACAGTCTTCCAACACATAGATAGCACAAGTGTGGATATAACCGTCGACAATTTCTTTGGTTTCGTCTGCCAATAGCAACAATTCATATGGAATTGCTTCATCGGTTCTAAGCAGTCTTGTGCTGAGTTGATTCATGGGTGTATAGCGGTAGCGCGATATTTCTGCTAAAAGTTAACTATTTAACGCGGTGAGTAAAGATAAATTATTTTTATTAAAATTTTGGTACCGGTTAACGGGATTATAATGCGAATCATACGGATCAATTTTTACCTTTGCTTTTTGATCCGTTTCTATGAAATTTAAACTGAGCGAGACAGCATGCATTTAAACAGCACCCATAAACGCGTTATTGATTTTTTGGTAAATACAGATAAGCCTATATTCTTAACAGGAAAAGCCGGAACAGGTAAAACTACTTTTCTCCATTATATTAAAAACAACATAGCAAAAAATATGGCAGTTGTTGCGCCGACAGCCATAGCCGCTTTGAATGCGGGGGGCGTTACCATAAATTCTTTTTTTCAAATACCTTTTGGTCCACTCATTCCAGACACATCTGCCGGGGCAAATATTGCAGAAAAAGCTAGCCGGATGTCGCAAGATAAGGTCAAGTTATTGGCCGGTTTGCAGCTACTAATTATTGACGAGATCAGTATGGTTCGGGCTGATACGATCGACAGGATAGACAGTGTACTGAAAATTGCTAAGGGGTCATCCCTGCCTTTTGGGGGAGTACAGCTTTTAATGGTTGGCGACCTCTATCAACTACCACCTGTATATCAACAGGATTGGCCGGTTCTAAAAGCATTTTACGCAGGCCCCTATTTCTTTAATAGCCTAATTTTTAATAGCTTTCCGATGGTGGGTTTTGAACTAACGGAAGTTTTTAGGCAATCGGACCAGACTTTTGTACAAATTTTAAACAGCATTCGGAATGCCAATATAAATGAGCGGCTTCTTACCATCTTAAATAAACGATATAAGCCGGAGCTTACAGCTGATACGCTTTCAGATTATATAACACTCTCTACCCATAACAATTCTGTAAGTAAAATTAATGAATCCCGACTAGCTGAGCTAAAGGGCGAATTATTGATTTACAAAGCAACTATTGGGGGAGATTTTCCGAAGGATGCTTATCCTGCTGAACCTGAGTTACGCATAAAAAAAGGTGCACAAATTATTTTCATAAAAAATGATTCTAGTGGTAAGAGGCAATATTATAATGGTCGTGCAGCTCAGATTATTGAAGCTACACCAGGTAGCATACGGGTTCGTTTTTTGGATGACGGATCTGAATTTGATGTAGTGCCGGAAACATGGGAGAATGTAAAATATTCTCTGAATGAGTCTGAAGGTAAAATAGCTGAATCGAATAATGGTTCTTTTACGCAATACCCCATTAAACTGGCATGGGCGATAACAATCCATAAAAGTCAGGGATTAACCTTTGACAAAGCGGTTATTGATGTAGAAGCTGCTTTTGCTTCTGGACAAACTTATGTTGCTCTTAGCCGTTGCAGTAGTTTGGAGGGATTAGTGTTAAAAGCACCTGTAAAAGCAGAGAATATAATGACGGATGCTCGAATTACCGCCTTCATGCAGGAGGCTACCAAGCAAAATGATACGCAGAAAATACTTGAGGCTGCCTCACTTGAACAGGAATATAAAACGGTAGCTGACCTCTTTGACTTCAGTATTATTCAACAAGAGTGGACATTACTGCGCGCCATGATAACTAGTTCAGATAATATGGTGAAGGCCCTTTCGTCGTGCTATAAAAAAGCAGATGAAATCCTTATTAACCAAGTTAAAAAAGTGGCTGATAAATTCCTGTTACAAGAGTTTTCTAAAATGACATTTCACCAAGCCTTTCAGGTGCAAGCAACATTGAGGATTCGGTTAAAACAAGCAGCGGCCTACTTTGAACCGAAAATCAAGGATTTAATAAGTGTAGTAGAACAATTGTTAACACTTCCGATTGAAGAGCATGTGGATACCGATTTTTTCTCCATATATAATCAACTGATGGGCCATTTAAAGGGAAAACTCGCCGCTTTTCAGGTTGATTTAACGGTTTCAAAATCAAGTGATTTACTTGTTGCGGTTACAGAAGCTGTGACTCGTTATTATCCCGTTTATCAATTTAAGAAAGAAGCGACAGCCACCAAATTACCGGAAGTTAGCAATCCGCTCTTGCTTAAGGAACTTTTAGCCTGGAGGGCAGCGATCAGCAAGGAAAGAAGCATTGCAGATTACCTCATACTGAGCGATCAGCTTTGCATTACTATTGCCAATAAATTGCCCCGTTCCTTAGGCGAACTCGCACAGATTAAAGGAGTCGGAGCTGGGAAAGCTACCGACTTGGGTGACGGATTTGTAAAAATCATTCGGAATTATCTTGGGGAAAATGACCTTTTTGCTTAGCCTTTAACGCTGTGCTTGATTGAATATCAGCAAGCCTATAGTAGTAGTGTACCATTTACAAAAGAACTGGCATGCAATTCTTCTTTTAGATAATCTAAGAGACGATAAAGTTGATCGATCACACCTTGGATTTCTAAAATGTCGAATTCATTATTGCGCACATCAATTTCCAGCTTTCTTAATTTTAATGCAATTTTTTGGCCACCAATCTGTGAGGTTCTACCCGCAAGTTTGTGACAAATAAGGGCAAGTTCTTCCCGCTCATTGGCCTGCAATGCATTGCGAAGTTTTATAAGGTCTTTGGCCGTATCTTTAATAAAAATGTTAAGGATTTTTAGTAACTGGCTGTTATCATTGAAGGCCATCTTTTTAAGATTCGAAAAATCGAAGTCTTTTAGATCATTCCTGTTTTTGATTTTTAAAGGCTCTTCAATACTTTTCTTTAAACCTAACAGGTGCAGTAAATCTATTTCCTTAAAGGGTTTTAACAACAAACCATCAAATCCCTGGGAAAGGATTTGCTCTCGCTCTTCGGGTAAGGCCTGAGCGGTAAATGCGTAAATTTTTACTTCGTTGCCAATGGTAGGTCTTAATTCGTGATTTAATTCTACACCCGTTTTCCCGGGCATGCGCATATCCATCAATAAAATATTTACCGATGTGTCCCAAGGGGTTTGAAGCAACTCTTCAGGGTTTGAAAAGGTGCGGTGGTTAATATTGTACTTATTGAAGATATTATGGCAAAGTTCTAGTATGAAATTATCGTCGTCTACAACCCAAATGGTGCCGTGGAAATCCTTTATAGGAATCAGGTTGTTTTCTTCTCGGCTATCTTCTATGATGGTAGATGTCTTTAATGGTATGTTCGCTTCAAATATCGAGCCTTTGTTTAGTTGGCTTTTTATCGCAATATGTCCACCCATGGCTTCGCATAGGGTTTTAACGATGCTTAGACCTAATCCGCTGCCAAAATGAATACCGGAGTTTGAGTTTTCGGCTTGCTCAAATTCGTTGAAAATGCGGTGGATATCGTTTTCAGGGATTCCTTTTCCTGTATCTTCGACAATTATCTTTAATTCGCTAAGTTCTCCTTGGATATGTGTTTCTACCGTAAGGGTAACTGACCCTTGATCGGTAAATTTGATGGCATTGCTTAATAAATTATATAGAATCTGTTTGATACGGAAAGGGTCGCCAAAAACATATCCTGAACCTGCTATCGTTTTTATTAGGTTTAGTGCCACTGCTTTTTCCTCTGCCTGTAGTTGCATGGCTGCAACAACCTCATCTATTAATTGCGCTAGGTAAAAATCTTGATTGTTAAAATGGAATTTTCCTGAATTGATTCGATTATAATCTAATACTTCATTTACGATCTGAAGTAAATGTTCTGACGACTGATAGATAATATTTACCTTTCTACTGTCTTCCGGATGCTCTTCGCTCAGCTGCTCCGCATAACCAATAATGGATTGTAAAGGTGTGCGGAGTTCGTGGCTCATATTGGATAAGAATCGCTGCTTGGCAGCACTATGGTATTCTGCCTCTTCTTTGGCAATTTCGAGTTCGCGACGATAACGATTACTCTTTCTAATATCCGAAAGAATTAGCAGTACTAAAACAGCCGTGATACCAAAAAAACCAAGTACCACGAAGTTAATCCTGCTTAAGCTATGGTTCATCACAAAGCGAGCGAGGGCGTTCTCTGTCTCCATTTGGAGCATGCCTTCCTTTTCGACTTCGTTCAGGATACTGAGCATTTTACTTACTAACAGATTACCAGCATAGGTAAGTTCTACTTCGCGATCGATAAAAGAATCGCTCTGCGCCCGCTGGGTTTCTTCGATTACATGCAAGACGCTATCAATAAGTTTTATAGCGCTATCTTGTCGCGAAGTACTGATCGTATCTATCAATAACTCGTCTAGCTTTTCTTTAACTTTTCTACTGGGTTGGCTAAACGCATTGCTATCTTGACTGATTTTCCTTTTTGCACCAAACAATCTGCCAAAAAAAGATCTATCGTCTCTGGTAGAATCGGTTGTGATGATACTTCCCGGTTCCGTGGTAGTTGTTTCGGTAATTTTTCTTTTAGTAACTACTGTAGTGTCTGCCGTTGGTGTATTCTGCAAGATATTACCAATGCTTTGCAATTGCTGGGAGAATTCATGGCTATCAACCATTTTTTCCCTCACCTGCACATATGCTTTAAAAAGCTTATCACGCTCTTTAAGTAAAATTTTGATAGAATCAATCCGTGTAATCTGGTTGCTATCTTGGGCATAAAGATCTTTTAGTGAATCTAGCGAAGAGGAAACAAGCTTTGATTCTTTCAGAAAGTTTTCATAGGTGCTATTATCATCAAATAATACCTGAGCTCTTTGCAGTTGATCTAACTGCATAATATCTCTTGAAACCTGGCTAACCAGGTGCATCTTTTTGTTAGGCTTGGCGATATTATCTACCGTGGTAATAACTTGATTAAAAGCATCTTTACTGATAGTCCAAGCTAATCCCAGAGCAATACAGCAACAAATAAAGACGAATATTACTTTCCGCCTAACACTTCTATTGGACAATTTTTGATCAAGCATCAGCGTAAAGTTACGAATTTTGTTGAGTAGTTAAGTAGTGGGGTAGGTAAGTAGTTGATTATAATGGGTGTAGGGTGAAAAAGAAATGCCGAACCATTTAGATTCGGCATTTTACAGCAATAAGCAGTATTAACTGTCTTCCTTGTCTTGTAGGAATACAAATTTATTGTCGAACATGTCGAGTTTTATTTTGCTGTCTTTATCGATTTCTCCGGCAAGAATTTCTTTTGACAATTCATTGAGTATCTTCTTCTGGATAACTCTTTTTAATGGTCGTGCACCAAACTGAGGGTCGTAACCCAATTGTGCTAACCAGTCTAAGGCCTCTTCTGAGGCAGTTATGCTGATACCCATCTCGGCTAACTGTTTTTGTACGCCGTTAAATTGTAGGCGGACGATGTCGCCTATTTCGTCACGACTTAGTGGAGTAAACATAATCACCTCATCAATACGGTTGAGAAATTCTGGACGGATAGATTTTTTCAGCAGTTCAAATACCTCGTTTTTGGTCTTAGCAATAACTTCATCTTTATTAGCTTCGTTTAACTGACTAAAGTTTTCTTGAATCAGCGGAGAGCCAATGTTCGATGTCATAATAATGATCGTATTCTTAAAGTTTACTACACGCCCTTTATTATCGGTTAAATGACCATCATCTAATACCTGTAATAGAATATTAAATACATCAGGGTGTGCTTTCTCTATTTCATCCAGTAAAACAACGGAGTAGGGACGACGCCTAATGGCTTCTGTTAGTTGGCCACCTTCATCGTAACCTACATATCCAGGAGGCGCACCGATTAGTCTAGAAACGGCATGCCGTTCTTGATATTCACTCATATCGATTCTCACCATGGAGTGCTCATCGTTAAATAAATATTCGGCTAGAGCTTTAGCTAATTCTGTTTTACCAACTCCGGTAGTACCTAGGAAAATAAAGGAGCCAATAGGCCGTCTTTTATCACTTAAGCCTGCGCGTGACCTGCGGATGGCATCTGAAATCGCTTCAATGGCCTCGCCTTGACCAGCTACCCGTTTATGCAGCTCTTCTTCCAGTTGGAGTAGTTTTTCACGTTCACTTTTAACCATCTTGCTTACCGGAATCCCGGTCCAACGAGCCACGACGTCAGCAATATCTTCGGCGGTGACTTCTTCCTTTAACATGCGTGCAGGTCCCTGTTTTTCTTCGAGCTCTTTTTTGAGCTGCGCTAATTCATCTTGTGCCTGTTTAATACGTCCATAGCGTATTTCAGCAACCTTTCCATAATCGCCAGCACGTTCTGCCTGCTCGGCTTCTAGTTTAAAATCTTCTATTTGCTGTACATGGAGATTCAGGTTGTCTACCAGAGATTTTTCACTTTGCCAAGAGGCACGTAGCGAATCCCTCTCTGAAGCTAGGTTGGCAATTTCCCGACTTAATTCTTCTACTTTATGCTTGTCGTTTTCACGTTTGATAGCCTCCCGTTCAATTTCCAATTGCATAATTTTACGTTCGATTTCATCAACGGCCTCTGGCACAGAATCCATTTCTAAACGGAGTTTTGAAGCAGCTTCATCCATCAGATCGATTGCCTTATCGGGTAAAAAGCGATCTGCAATGTAGCGTTGAGAAAGTTCAACAGCGGCTATTATTGCCTCATCTTTAATTCGTACTTTGTGATGGGTTTCATAACGTTCTTTAATACCTCTCAAGATGGAAATGGCATCTTGTGTGTCTGGCTCGTCAACCATTACTTTTTGGAATCTACGTTCCAAGGCCTTATCTTTCTCAAAATATTTTTGAAATTCATTCAGGGTAGTCGCTCCAATTGCCCGGAGTTCTCCTCTTGCCAAAGCAGGTTTTAAAATGTTCGCGGCATCCATAGCACCCTCGCCACCTCCAGCTCCCACTAGGGTATGGATTTCGTCGATAAAGAGAATAATTTCACCATCGCTATCCGTTACTTCTTTTACAACGGCCTTCAGGCGTTCTTCAAACTCGCCTTTATATTTCGCTCCTGCTACCAGAGCGCCCATGTCTAGTGAAAATACAGTTTTGCTTTTTAAATTTTCAGGTGCATCGCCTTTAATTATCCGATGGGCTATACCTTCCGCAATTGCGGTTTTACCTACACCTGGTTCACCAACCAAGATAGGGTTGTTTTTTGTGCGGCGTGATAGGATTTGGATAACACGGCGAATTTCTTCATCGCGACCGATTACAGGATCTAGTTTACCTGATTCAGCAAATTCATTTAAATTGCGTGCGTATTTATTGAGCGCATTATAAGTGGCTTCGGCATTCTGATCGGTAACACGAGAATTACCTCTTAATTCTATAATGGCCTTTTTTAGATCTTTTTCGGTAACACCCTGATCCTTTAATAAAGAAGAAGTTTTATCGCCGCTATTTAAAATGCCCAAAAGCAAATGTTCTACAGAAACAAACTCATCTTTAAAATCCTTCAGGTAGGCCTGCGCTTTTTGCAGTGCCATATTAGCGGAAGACGATAGATAGATTTCACTTCCACTTACTTTTGGAAATGTATTAATTAATTGGTCTAAAGACTCGTTTAATCGATTGATATTGACGTTTAATTTTTTTAATAAGTGACTTACAACATTCTCATCAACTAAAAGTAGAGCCTTAAGCAAATGTGCATTCTCTATAGCTTGTTGCTGGTTGCCTCCCGCAATTTCAGAAGCTTTTTGAATGGCCTCTTGTGCTTTGATTGTAAAGTTGTTTAAATTCATTTTGTTGCTATTAAGATATCGGTACTGTTCAGGTTTATGAACATAACCGTACTGTTAATAGCAAAACGAATACCAGCACCACATGTTTTCAGAAAGTAGACATTTTGTCTTGTAAGATTTAGGTGTGTATGACTAACTGTCTGTTTTTTAATCCTTTATACTGAAGAAATGACGGATAGTGAATTAGCCAATTGATCAATTAGCCGATTAGCCAATGTGGTGAATAAGTGGTTGAGTAGGGAAGTAGTGATGGCGGGTGAATAGTTAAGTAGTGATAGTCGAAAATTAGCTAATGTGATAATTAGCCGATTAGCCAATGTGGTGAATAAGTGGTTGAGTAGAGAAGTAGTGATGGTGGGTGAATAGTTAAGTAGTGATAGTCGAAAATTAGCTAATGTGATAATTAGCCGATTAGCCAATGTGGTGATAAGTAGTGATAGTAGTTAAATAGGTGAATAGTGAAGTCGTGATGAGGTGAGTTGTAAACTATATAGGTACTCACAACTCACAACTTATAACTTCAAAAAGCTAGCTCTTCTTTCAGTTTGACGGTTTCAAATTCGGCCAATTTTTTTAGTGGTCCGCTTGCAACCATTTTCATCATCATGTTCAATTCGGCAGTTATAGTAAAAATAGCTTCAGTGGAAGTATCATTCAGCGCTTTTATTTTCCAGGATAAGGTGAGATCAAAAGGGGCCTTGCCAGAAGGCACAATTATGATTTCTTCATTCAAGCGGCGTTCCTTTACCTTTAAGACTAGTTTTGACATGTTTTGTATAGCGAAACTAGCTTCATCCATTGTGGAAGACCAATCTATAATATTTTCCGGCATTAATTTTTCGTGATTGTTACAATCGGCTAAAAAATTATATACCGTTTCTACAGATTGGTTAATGGTGCTTCTACTTTCTATTATCGTCATGTAATAAGATGATTCGTTTTATACCGTTTTTGGTTCCCAATTGGCAGGATCTCTACGCCATTCACGAAGAAGATCTTCCTCATCATGGTGTATAAAACCATTTTCGGCTGCGTATTTAATAAGCGCATTGTAATTGGAGAGTGTGCTGTATCTGCACTTCGCTGCTTTGAAATTTTCATCAGCGACATCAAAGCCATAGCTAAAAATAGCTACTAGACCAACTACATCACACCCAGCCTCTCTTAGGGCCTCTACCGCTTTTAAACTGCTTTTTCCGGTAGAAATCAAATCTTCTATTACGACTACACGCTGGCCATCTATAATTTCGCCTTCGATCATGTTTTGCCTGCCATGTTCTTTTGCACTCGAACGCACATAAGCAAATGGTAGGCCCAAATCTTGGGCAACTAAAACACCTTGCGGAATACCTGCAGTGGCAACGCCAGCGACCATACCGATGGAGCCAAATTCTTCCTGAATAACTTCTGAAAGCTTTTGCCGGATGTAAGTTCTAACGGTGGGATGGGATAAGGATATACGATTGTCGCAATAAATTGGGGACCTCCAACCAGAAGCCCAAGTAAAAGGTTTGGTAGGTTGTAATTTAATTGCTTTAATTTGCAATAAAAATTCAGCAACTTTTTGTTCAATCTCACTCTTGTGATTCATGATGCAAATTTATAAAATTTATATGAACGAATCGGCCCTAATTTTGGCTGATTTTACTCCAGAAAGCTTATTAGACTTTCAACAAATTGATTTACAGTCTCTTGATATGGCTAAACTTTTTAAGAAAAGTCTATCATCGGCAAAGTCGACGAATTATCTGTTATTGGTAGAAGACCCGAAAGCCACACTTACGGCTATTAAAAGCTCGTTTAGGCTAATTAAGGCTGCAGGTGGTTTAGTTAAAAATGGTGATGGAAAATTGCTTTTTATACATCGTTTGGGGAAATGGGATTTACCTAAAGGTAAAATAGACCCCGGTGAAAACAGTAAAAAGGCCGCGGTGAGAGAAGTGGAAGAGGAATGCGGAGTACATGTGGATTATCTTGGCCCCAAAATAATTTCCTCTTACCACGTTTATGAGATGAAAGGTGAGCTGGTACTGAAAAAAACGAACTGGTACGAGATGGCAGTAAATAAAAGCCCGAAACTAACACCCCAAACCAGTGAGCATATTACAGAAGCGAAATGGATTAGTCCCGAACAATTAACGTTAGTGTTAGAAAATACCTATGGGATTATTAAAGATGTATTGAAACAAGGGAGCCTATATATAAGCTAAAACCTCTTTAGGTACCAAATGGGAGATAGAGCCTTTATTTTTCAAGATATCTCTTACAACGGTAGAGCTAATATGACCATAACCCGGACTACTTAAAAAAAACACGGTTTCTATAGTAGGAGCAAGCTGTAGGTTGTTTTGTGCTATGGCATTCTCGAAATCAAAATCTGTAGCATTACGTAGGCCCCTTAAAATATAATTGGCTTGTATCTGTTGGCAGTACGAAATTGTTAGGCCCGTATAGCTAGCTACTTTAACTGATTCACTAGTGGCAAAAATTTTCTTTAGCATAGCTAAACGTTGCTCAACTGTAAAAAGCGGAGTCTTAGCGCTGTTAAGGCCAATAGCTATGTGTATTTCATCAAATAGCGAAGCTGCTCTTGTAATAATATCGATATGTGCATTTGTTATTGGATCGAAGGACCCGGGAAATAATGCTATCTTTTTTGTCATACTCTGGCATTTAGCTGTTTCAAAATTATATAAAATGCTTTGTATTTGCGAATACCAAACTTAGATAAAGTTAATTTATATGTTATATGATTGCGTTGCATATAAATTAAATTTTTCGATCTCTCTTCTACCATTGAGCATATTTTTTATAGAAGAAATAAAAATAAATTTCATCGTGAGTAATCGCCCTTTAATTTACAAGCATACCCAGGTTTTATTGCTGAAAGATACTGAATGAAGAATAACCGTACTTGCGTTGTTCTACAAAATTCTCCAACTGTACTACTTTTCGGGTGGATGGATGCTCCAAAACTAAAATGCCTGTTGGATTAAGCAATTGGTGTTTAAATATTAACTGCGGTAGGAGCGGAAGTTGTGGCAAATCATAGGGAGGATCGGCAAAAATGAAATCAAATGTTTGCTTACATTGCGGAATAAATTTAAGTACATCTGCCTTGACTACTTCCAGTTGAGTTAAGTTGAATTTGCTTTTCTGCGCTTTGATATAGGCGCAACACTTACCATGTTGGTCGATAGCAACCACTTTCTTTGCTGCTCTTGAAGCAAGCTCCAGCGCTATGTTTCCTGTACCACTAAATAGATCTAATGCAGCAACGTCTTCCCAACATAATCTATTCTGCAAAATGTTGAAAATTGCTTCTTTTGCTAGATCTGTTGTTGGCCTTACCGGTAAATTAACAGGAGGTGAGAGTTTGATGCCACCTAATTGACCGCCTATGATGCGCATAATAAACCGAATAAGGATAAACTATGATTGGCTTTCTTTAGTACCGTATAACTACTACAGGTAAATAATGTTGAAAGTTCTAAAAAATGTAAGTGTTCACTGTACTTGCTTAACCGTTCGTAATAGGGATGATTCTCTTCAATAGCTCCCGAAATTAACACTGGAATCTCAGAAAAATCCAATTGAAACTCCTTCGCTATAGCCAAAAGAAAATAATTAAATTCATCTGCATTTTGGCAAGGTTGTGTTTGATGATAGTTTAATTTGCCTTGATTAAAGTAGGTGAAATCGGCACCATCGTTATCGAAATTAATAGCTAAGTAGCTAGCTGCTTCTTGCTGTAATTGCTGCAAAGCACTTAATACAGTGGTGTTTTTAGCAAAGATGGTAAAATCGGGAAAATCCTTATTCAGCGATGTCATTTCGTCTTTTGCTATTGCATATAGGCTATGGCTTGTTAAATTAGCTGGATTATCAGCTAATAGGGTGTGGGTTTCTTTATTTAAACCGAGCAAATTTAGATAATAAATATGTTGAGATGAATTGTATAAACCGCTAGGTATAAGTATTATATTGTTATTATTTAAAACCATTTTTTTTGACTGATACGTTAAACCCAATAGGTGGTTTACGCGTTCTTCAGACGTATTCTTCTGCCAGGAAAGGAATAATAACAAATGGTTTTCACGTGTAAAAATGGCCATTTGATAGCCGATAGAGCCTTCACGTATTAATAATTGGTATTCTTCGCTTTTATCAACCGTGAAGCTGTCATCAATAAATTCTATCTTTAATAATTCGCTCATGGTTAGCAAAAATACCCTTTACAAATGATATTGCAAAAAGCATTTTTTTATGTTAGGTTTGGATGTGGAGATAATGAATATAATTGCACAGTATTTTCCAGCAACACCAACACCTCAACAATATGCAGCTTTTAAAGCTATTACCAGTTTTTTAATAAATACAGAGCGGCATAGCTGTTTCGTTTTGAAAGGATATGCAGGGACAGGAAAAACCACCATTTTAAGTACGTTAGTAAAAGTCTTGCCATCTTTTAATATGCGATCGGTACTTTTGGCACCAACCGGCAGGGCGGCCAAGGTGATAAGTGCTTATGCGGGGAGACCGGCACTAACTATCCATAAAAAAATTTATAGAAAACGTATAGCTGGAACGCCGGAACTATCTTTTACACTGGCAGATAACCTTCATAAGAATACATTGTTTATAGTGGATGAAGCTTCTATGATATCGAATGAGAGCTTGACCTATGAGCGGAAAGGTTTATTAGAGGATTTGATTAATTATGTGGAAAGTGGCGAATGTTGTAAGTTACTTTTTGTAGGAGATGTAGCCCAGTTACCGCCAATTGGTTTATTGGAAAGCCCGGCACTTAATCGTACTTATTTGCATGGCTATTTTAATTATGAGGTGTCTACATGTGAACTAACCGATGTGGTAAGACAGGAAAAGGATTCGGGTATCTTGTTTAATGCGACAGCTATTCGGGAACAGTTGCGTTTAGACAATAAACCGTTGGAACAATTAAAGTTTCCCAAATTGCTGGTGAAAGGCTTTCCCGATGTGTATAGGATGACAGGCGAACGATTAATTGAGGGCTTACACTATGCTTATGATAAGTATGGTATAGCAAATACCTTGGTAATTTGCAGGTCTAATAAGCATGCCAATTTGTATAATCAGCATATTCGTAATCAGATTTTATATCGGGAAGAGGAGTTAACAGGGGGTGATCAAGTGATGGTGGTTCGGAATAACTATTATTGGGCAGCGGAAGGTGAACTATCACAACATTTTATTGCCAATGGAGATATGGCTGTGATTAAACGTGTACGGAATGTACACGAACAGCATGGTTTTAGATTTGCAGATGTAACCCTTGGATTTATTGATCAGGAGGAAGCCGAGCCGCTGTCTTGTAGAGTATTATTGGACGTACTGCATACAGATGCACCGAATTTGCCTTTAGAAGACCAAAGGCGCTTATTTGAAGCGGTAATGGAAGATTATCAGGATATACCCGTTAAAAAAGCAAGAATGGAAGCCATTAAAGGAGATGCCTACTATAATGCTTTACAAATTAAGTTTTCAATGGCTGTAACCTGTCATAAAGCGCAAGGGGGGCAATGGGATGCCGTATTTATAGATCAGGGTTTTTTAACAGAGGAGATGTTAACGTCGGATTTTTTACGCTGGTTGTATACCGCGTGTACACGGGCAACCAAAGAGCTTTTTTTATTGAACTTTAATGACAAGTTTTTTGCTGATTGATAGTTGAATAGTAAAAGTAGTATACTAGTGATAGTACTCAATAACTCGTCAACAACTCAACGACTCAACAACTCTGCCACTTAACTATTTAACAACTCAACAACTTAACTACTCACCAATTTCAATTGCCTGGCTTTGACATCGGCTCCATAGAAAAGGGCCGCCTTATCATTAAAGTTTTCCGCTTTTTCTGTGGTAAAAAATTGGGTTTCTGCTTGTTTAGAGCATAATGCTTCTATCTCCGGATGCATAGTTAAATAGTTAGCCAAACTTCGGGCTACGATTGGCCCTTGCGAGATAATCTGGACATTGGCCGGAACGAATTCTTTTATAAGGGGCAATAATAAGGGGTAGTGAGTACAGGCCAATACCAATGTGTCAATGGCGGGCGATTGTGCCAATAATTTATTAACCTGTTGTTGGACAAAGAACCGGGCCCCTGGAGAATTTATTTCATTATTCTCCACTAAAGGTACCCACATCGGGCAAGCTTCTTGATAAACTTTAATATCAGGAAAGAATTTATTAATTTCTATACTATAGGATTGCGAGTTTACCGTTCCTGGCGTAGCTAGAATACCGATATGTTTGCTGTGTGTAAATTGATTAACTATTTCGGTTGTTGGCCTAATTACGCCTAAAACTTTTCTCTTATCCACATACCGTGGTAAATCCCGTTGTTGTATTGTTCTCAGCGCTTTTGCGGAGGCAGTATTGCAGGCTAGTACAACTAAGCGGCAGCCCATTTCAAAAAGATGATTTACACATTCTAAAGTATATTGGTAAACCGTTTCATAAGACCGTGTACCATAGGGCACACGAGCATTGTCGCCCAAATAAATATAATCATACTGTGGTAAAAGCGCTTTTATTTCTTTAAAAACAGTCAGTCCGCCATAACCTGAATCAAAAATACCTATTGCTCCCATGCCAAGTGTTAAGTAAAAATTAAAAAGTCAAAAGTAAAAAATACCAGTCTTTTTCAAAGTCCCTGATAGTCAATGTACCGTTAAATTCACTAGTTCGTCATCGGTTTTCTTGCCCACTCTAATTCATCCCAATTAAGATTGCTGAAATTAGGCGTAAATGATTCCGGATCACTGATGGTCATCAGCAACTCAAATTGTTTAGCGTAAGGCTGTTTTAATAAAGAACCTTTTGGAATGTACGGATAGCTATCTAAATAGGTTAAAATCCTGTCTGGAGATATCCGGCGATGGATATATACCCGATGAATATCGTCCGGATGTTTAATCCCTGCGGCTGCCATTAGCTCAGCAGCACTTCTTAAGGTCTGTTTGTGGTAATCTGCTACCCGCGTTTTCTTATCCTCTACCACTAAACCGCGCACTAAATTTGGATTTTGCGTGGCCACACCTGTTGGACATTTGTTGGTGTTGCATTCCAAAGCTTGAATACAGCCCAGCGCCATCATCATTCCACGTGCGCTATTGCAAAGATCTGCACCCAAGGCAAAATTTTTAACCAGATCGAAGCCGTTAGCTATTTTTCCCGAAGCAATAATTTTGATGTACTGTTTAATGTCGAATCCAGTAAGGGTATCATATACAAAGGCCAGCGCATCGCGTAGGGGCATGCCGACATGATTAGAGAACTCCAAGGGGGCAGCACCAGTACCGCCTTCGCCACCATCTACGGTAACAAAATCGGGGTATATTTTTGCCTGAACCATTGCTTTACAAATAGCGACAAATTCGCTTCTGTGGCCTATACATAGCTTAAAACCAATAGGTTTACCACTTGATAATTCACGTAGTTGTTTAATAAAGCTCAATAACGCTAAAGGCGTGGCAAATGCGCGATGATAGGGAGGCGACTCTACGTCTTTACCTACCTCCACTAATCTGATTCTGGCGATCTCTTCCGTGACTTTTGCTGCGGGTAATATACCGCCATGTCCGGGTTTTGCACCCTGCGATAGTTTTATTTCGATCATTTTAACCTGAGGTAGATTAGCCTTTGTTTGAAATGAATCGGAGTCAAAATTTCCATCGAGTGTGCGGCACCCAAAATATCCAGTGCCTATTTGCCAGATAACATCGCCACCGCCTTCAAGATGATAATCACTTAAACCGCCCTCACCTGTATTATGAGCAAAATTACCAATTTTAGCTCCTTGGTTTAAGGCCATGATGGCATTTTTACTTAAAGCTCCGTAGCTCATGGCCGAAATGTTAAGGACACTTGCCGAATAAGGTTGACGGCAATCTGGTCCGCCAATAATAACTCTGGGGTCATAATCTGCTGCATTGAAGGGTAATGCGTTGATGCTGTGGTTTAGCCATTCATAATTATTGTCGTAAACATCAAGTTGGGTGCCAAATGGAGTAGTGTCTTCTTCCTTCTTTGCGCGCTGGTAAATGACATTGCGATGGATTCGGCTAAAAGGTCTACCGTCGGTATCGCTTTCAATAAAATATTGTTGTATTTTAGGTCTTAAATCCTCCATGATATAACGCAACCGGCCAAATAGCGGAAAATTACGGCGAATAGCGCGTTTGGATTGATAAATATCAAAAAGCCCAAGCAAAAATAAGGGGATGAAAATGATAAGTAACCAATAGATTGAAGGCCACCAAATACCGGCTACGGTCAGCCCTATAAATAATATAAAAGAAATAATAAAAAATGTGGTTTTCATGTGTAAACTATATTTTTTTAATGTAAGAACATTCACTTGTTGGCCTTCGCATTTGATCGATATGTTTTATGGATGAAAACATTATCTTTGTGCGTGTGGCGACAACAAAATTCCAAGTTAGCACAAAATATTTAATTAATGAAGATTTTAATTATTAACGGCCCTAATTTAAATTTATTAGGAATAAGGGAGCCTTCTGTTTACGGTAATAAAGGATTTGATAGTTACTTTGATGAGTTGAAAGCGCAACATTCTGCGGTAGACCTTTCCTATTTTCAGAGTAATCATGAAGGTGAGCTAATTGATAAGTTGCATGAAGTAGGATTTTCTTATGACGGGATTGTGTTAAACGCAGGAGCCTACACGCATACATCACTTGCTATTGCCGATGCTATTGCTGCTATAAATACACCGGTAATTGAGGTGCATATTTCTAATGTACATGCACGAGAAAACTTTAGACACCACTCTTTTCTTGCTAAGAACTGCAAAGGGATTATTGCTGGCTTCGGTTTAGACAGTTATCGCTTAGCTGTTTTGAATTTGTTGAATAGTTAAGTCGTTAAATAGTGAAGTTGTTAAATAGTTAAGTAGATGAATAGTTAAACGTTAGGCGGCCAAAGGGATGGGATTAACACAATTGGCCTACTCTGGAACTCAACTACTATCACTACTTAACTACTATTCCTCAGTCAACCTCCCCCAAATTTCATCAATAGGTTCTCCTTTAGAGCTTAGGCCACTATGATGCCATTGGTTGTTTTCGATTTTTCCGTCAAAAGTCAAACTTGCTCCCACACGTGTGTTGTCACGGGAAAAGAATTCGATATTTTCTGTGTACTCATTGTTGGTAAAGGTATAGAAACCTCCACCTGTACCTGAAAACTCACCGGTTTTTATATTAATGGCAACCCATTGAAATCGAGTGCCCGATAATATTTTCAATGTACGCCGATCTCTTAAGGGCATGTCATTTAATTGGCCATCAATTTTTCGGGCCGTTATTCGCCATACGCCTACTAAAGGCCCATCATTATCGTCTATTCTTTTCCAATTTGTTGACTCTCCGCTAATATCTGTTGTGAGTTCTTCTTGAGCTTTTATATTGAAAATGTGTTTTTTTTGTACATCTTGAGGATCTTGGGCATTGAATTGAATATTTACTTGAAGCTGTTGTGTTTCTTCCGTATAAGGTCCTCCCCAGGTATTGATAAATTTTTTGTTTTTGATGTCGAATGTGCTATACGCTAGATACCCATCAACCATAACCAGTGTGTGCTGAATGTCGCCATCTTGTAGGCGCCAAGCACCTGCAATTTTATTGGTTTGCCCATATACCAGGGGTAGGCAAATGATGGATAAACAGCATAAAAAAAATGACTTCTTTTTCATAGGTGTATGCAATTGGTTTAATGCTATGAAACACTTTTTCACATCTTTTGTTTGAAAAATCTTTAACGAAATTTTTTACGATTTAATTGGCTAAATTTCTTTCTGCCCAACACAAAGTAAGCCCAGATAATACTTGCTTTGTAGACACCTGTCGTAGCTGTTTTTTGCCGAATCTGCTGTCGCTTTCGTCTAGTTTTAGCGAAATTTCTAAAAAAGCTAATATGTGCTTTGCTTATTGCTAGTGCATCTTTCTTTTGACCCGCTAGGAGAAAACGAATCAATGCGAGAAAATCTAGCCAAAAGCGAATAAATATAACGAACACGGCTTTAATTGCAGGCAGATTTTTCTGAAGCATAAATAGACTATTGCGAAAGTTTAGGTAGGTTTTAAATGGATTTTCTTTAGATAATGTTCCGCCTCCCACATGATAAACACTTGTTGCTGAACAGTAATATATTTTATAACCAAGTAGCTTTAAACGCCAACATAAATCTATTTCCTCCATATGCGCAAAAAAGTCCTTATCAAAACCTCCAACTCTTGCCCAAGCTTCTTGTTTTATAAATAGGGCTGCGCCGCTTGCCCAGAAAATTTCCCTGGTTTGATTGTATTGCCCTTTATCGACTTCTACGGTGTCTAATATCCGCCCAGCACAAAAGGGATAACCCAAGCAATCTATATACCCTCCAGCAGCCCCTGCATATTCGAAACTAGCGTTATCCCGATAGGAACGTATTTTAGGCTGCGCAGCTGCAATCGCTGGGTCATTTTCCATCAATTCTATGAGGGGGGCAATCCAATTGCCGCCAACTTCAACATCAGAGTTTAGCAAAATAAAATAATCTGCTTTTACTTGTTTCAGTATCAGATTATATCCTTCTGCAAAACCATAATTTTCTTGATTTTGGATAATGTTTACCTGAGGAAAGCGCTGTTGGATATAGGCTACCGAACCATCGGTAGAGCTATTGTCGCCCACGACGATCTCCAGCTTAGGGTAAGTGCTTGAGCAAACCGATGTAAGAAACTTTTCCAGATAAGGTTTTCCATTCCAGTTTAATATAACAATAGCTACTTTTTTATTCATGAGGTGGGCTTGTGTTTCCATCGGCGATGTGACCATAGCCATAATTCGGGCTTTTCTCCAATATATTGTTCTAAAAGGTTATGGTAGGCCTCTGTTATTTCGTGTTTTTTGGTAAGCTGTGGTTCTTCGAATAAGGTGGTGAAAGTGCAGGCATAGTATCCGCGTTTTATACGGTCTATATGACAATATACTACTGGAAATCCTGTGCTTTTGGCTATTTTTTCCATCCCAAGAAATACCAAAGTTGGCTGGCCTAAAAAGGGAATAAAATAGTCGGCCTCTGACCTGACAGGTGTTTGATCGGAAAGAAACATACTGATATGTGGCTGATTTCTATGAGCCAATATTTGCCTAATGGTTTGCCGCATAGGCACCATTTGTGCATGAAATCGGGAACGTATATTATTGAATATTTTTTCGAAGCCTTTATTTGTTAGTGGCTTGTAGATAATTAATACCGGGTTCTTGGTCATGATTGATAAACGATGAATACCTAGTTCCCAATTCCCATAATGTGCCGTTGTACCGATAATGGGTGTACCTTGGACAAAATGGCGATTTACCTCTTGTTCGTTCGTTAAGATGATACGTTTCTTTACTTCCTTTGCGCTGATACTGCTCATTTTTATAGTCTCGAACAACATATCGGCAAGGAAAATATAAAACTTCTTGGCTATCTGTTTTTTTTCCTTAGTGGATTTATTAGGAAAAGCGGCAGATAAATTGGCATAAACTACTTTTTTACGATAACCGATGAAATGATAAAGCACTATAAACAATAAGTCGCTCATGACATACAAAATCCAGAACGGGAGTAGTGAAACCATTAAAATTAAGAAAGATAGTATGCGGTTGCCTAGACTCATAGCTGCAAATATCTGATTTCTTTGGTGTGAAATAGAATTTTTTATATAAACAATTTATGCTAATGAAAATCTGAAAAATAACATCAAACCAATTTAATATGTATTTTTGCTTGCTATTTTTGATTTTGAATGGAACACAATAAATTATTTCCCAGCTTTTATTTGCCACCGATAGGGGCCGTGGCAGAGATGGTGAGTGCTAATACTGGTAGCATATTTATTGAAAGGTTTGAACATTTTCCGAAGCAGACCTATAGGAATAGGGCGAGCATTTATTCGCCTAATGGAAAATTAGATCTTATTATACCGGTAATAAAAGGTGTTAAAATACATACGGTAATTAAAGATGTACGCATAAGCTATGAAAGTGATTGGCAGCGTTTACATTGGATGAGTTTACAGACATCATATCGTCGGTCGGCATATTTTGAATTTTATGAGGACGAATTTGCCCCTTTTTATACCAAACGGTATGATTTTCTTTTCGATTTTAATGTCGGATTGCTGGAGCTATGCTTTAAATTGCTCAAAACCAAGCGCTCATTGGTTTTTACCAAGTCTTATGAAGAAGCTTATGGCGGAGTTGCCGATTTTCGAGACAGCATTAATCCTAAGCGAGAGGATTTGGGCTTTACGGCAAAACCTTATTTTCAGGTTTTTGAACCCCGACACGGCTTTCTTCCTAATTTAAGTATAGTTGATCTTTTGTTTAATCAGGGCCCTAATAGTTTAAATTTTTTATAAAATATAAACATTATTGCGAGATAAGCTGTTTCTTAATCTTATAAGAAACATTCATTAACATGAAAAAAGCTTTATTGCTACTGTATGCTTTTAGTTGTTTATGTACTAGTTATGCACAACAGCAAAAGTTTCACTTACTTGCTAAAGACAGTACGAATAATAAGATAAGGCTGCATACCGACACTATTCATAGTAGTAAAGTTTATATTGTTAGCGGAAGTTTGGGCTATGGAATACCTCTTGGCAGCACGGGAGATGTACTCAGTGCGCGGTTGGCAAGTAGCTGGGGAATGGATATTTCTTTACCCAATAGGCATTATGCACTTTACCCTTCAATAGATTTTTGGACGTTTGGTTATAATCAACAGAAAGTAGGAGATGGGTCGACATATTTAATAGAGAATGGACGGGCAAGTTATTACAATGTAAACCTATCTATTGGTACACGCAGACAATTTTATAAACTAAATACCTATATAACTGCCGGTCCTACAATAGGCATGTTTTTTGAGCCAAGAGCCAAACTTGCGGCGAATAACGTCATCAGGAACGATTTCAATGGCAAGCTTATTGGAGGGGCAAAAGTGGGAGCGGGTGCCGATTATAAGCTGGGGACTTTTTTTGTCTATATTGATGTTGGGTTAATGCATGCATTAACAAAAATCCAGGAAAAACCACTTAATATTTTTTCTTTTTATGTGGGCTTAAAAACAGATATTACGCAAATGGCAGATAAAGTGATTACAGTTTTAAAGAAGAATGACTAAACTATTTCATCCTTTAAAAGCGCCATCTCTTCGCAAATTTTGTTTAGATCTTGTATGATTTTGTTAATAAATGAGATTTGCTCTGTTATCAGCTTGGTTTCTTCGTTTTCTACCGTTGTTTCAGGCATCGTTGCCGGCGTTTTTACTTCTGTTTCGGTAAAAACATCCTGCGGTTGGACCAACTTAAACTGTAATATGGTTTGTGCTAAGCGTTTTAATGATTTACGTATTAGTTTTACATGTTCTGTTGTTAAAGATTCCTTACTGGCATTTAAGACAACATTTACCAATGCAACGAGATAAGAAGACAGAATATGGTTATATATTAGAAATTTGTTTAATTCTGCAGCGTTTCTTTGCTTGCTTTTGGGTTCGGTAATCATTCGCTGGAAGATAGAAGTCATGTTAGCCATATTGACATACACTTCTTTTCTTACGAGCTTATAATCGGTTAAACTAACCGTGATGCCAACAATATATTCGAGTGCTTTTGCTAGATAATTGTAATTTGCAATAAGCAAGTTACGCATGTTGGATTGCATATTCTTGCTTTCCCAACTAGGGAATATAATATAGCTTGAGGAGAATGCCAATAAGCTTCCGGTTATCGTATCAATTACACGCTCTTTCAGAATAGCTATTGTACCAACACCTAAAAAGCTATACAACAACAGCAGATAGGGTGTGAGGAACATTACTCCCAGGATGTAGTTTACACGGATAAAGCTATAAGCCAATACCATGAATAGCATTAAAAATACAAATTTTACCACTTCCTGGTCTACCATAAGCAAAATGCATACACCGGCAAGTCCGCCAACTATCGTGCCTGTCATGCGCTGGTAATTACGCTGTCTCGTTAAGCTCCAACCTGGCTTTAAAATAACGAGCACCGTCATTAATATCCAATAACTATGATTTCCAAAATGAAAGAACCTCGTGATAGAATACGCAATGAGCATAACAATGACCATACGTAGCGCATGCCTGAAGGAGGATGAGTTTAGGGTTAGATTATCTCTTAATATTTTCGGATTAAAGGATTGGTGGGACAGAAACTTCGTGAGGTCAGTTTCATCATTCTTAAAGTCTGTCTTATTTGTATCGAAGTATTGATAGGTATTATTGACTTTATTGATTAGGTCTCTAATGTTAACTAATATTTTTTTTAAAACGACAGTATTTTTTCCAGTTGCTTCAATTTTGTCTATTTCATTTTTAATATGAGCTAAATTTGATTTGAAGTCGTAAAGTTTTTTAGGACGATTGTTTGCATTGATATGATAGGCGAGATTATCCATTTCGTTTGCCAATCTTTTTAAGGTGATTTGAATTGATCTTAATACTTCCGTTTCTTCGAAATTTTTACGGATAGCCTGGTAATCGTAATGGGTAGCCATGGATTTTTCGAAAATATCTACCATATCGGTAAAGATAATTACCAATACCCTGCCAAGTTTGGTAGTATCTTTTACAAGAGTTTTGCCTTTGAAGAGCAGTTCTCTGACAATATCCTGATGCTGGTGAACAATTACCTGTTGTTCAATAAGCTTTTGGTAATTTTTGTCACTATCAATCGTGGAACTATAGAAATTGGCTTTTATTCTTATATAAGAAGCTGTATTCTGTATAGACTCCGCTAAGGCTTGCTGGGATAACCTGAAAGGCCTAAATTGTGTGAGTACTAGGCTTAACACCATATACCAGGCACCACCTAAGGTTGCGTAGGCCGCATGAACCAACGAGCTATTTGTTGGTGTTCTAAGATCATCCATGTTGAGTATCATGATAAGCATAGTTGCGGTACCCAACGAGGCAGCACGGGAGCCATAAACCGCTATCATACACATGGAAAAACCTAATATAGATAAGAGGAGAATTATCCCGATATCGTATGAGTTAACAATTTTTGTAAGGAACGACACAACGAACAACATACCAACTAAAACCAACATCGCATTCCTTCTATCTTTAGTTGGTCCTGGTGTATCCACAATACTGGTTATAACAGCGCCTAATGAAACGACTATCCCGGTTTGGATGTCTCCAAGGTAAGAAAAAATAAGTGCGGGGACTAGTGCTCCAAATGCAATCCTTAGTCCATCAGCAAAATATTGACTATATAAAAATGTTTTGATTTCTTGTGCTTGTTTCATTTGAATGTAATTTACTCTCAAAAGCAAATGACTTTATTTATTTAACGGATATTTTACTGTCCAAAAAAAGACTTCCCCTAAACTTAGTTTTCATTGCTGTTTTCGAGCTTATGCCGTGCGTATTTCATTTACAAAAAATCAGAAAATTGTGAGATAAATAGGATTCCAAATATGTGTTGGATCTTATAGACGAATATACAAATAATACTTGCCACTTGTTTGATAATTGTCATTTTAAATAAGCCGGTTGCCTATTAGCTTTCTTTGATTCGATTTACTTCTAATATTTCGGAATAATGGATTATATTAGTTTTTTCACAAACACTAAGTACGATAAGATAGACAGATTGATTTTAAGTAAAGCAATCCAAAATTGTTGATCGTTGTTATAAAAAAGAAAGATTTTATTGCGATAGTTTGCATTAATTGTCTGCTATATTTGAAATTATTTGTATTTTAGGCCGATTTGTTGAAAAAAAAATAAATAAAGCCAGCATTGTTTTAACCGAATAATTTTT